>JAEEGH010002160.1_pt1 | contig 53745 bp, 39 predicted proteins | sample 9134181 | NCBI WGS metagenome assembly JAEEGH01 (sample SAMN16246544, study PRJNA631951) | gut metagenome | biome: gut microbiome; feature: rumen; material: DP-attached | host: Bos | place: Iran: Karaj | collected 2018-10 | reverse complement strand
AGGGATACTATTATGACAAGCCGCTTCCTCTGGATGAATTCGAGAAACGGCTTGAAATCGGACAGTATCCTATCAATTAATGTGAAGCATGCGTTTGACAGCTTAAGTAAGACACAAAGGAGTGTGAGACAAGGCATGAAGAACAGACGAAGTCTTCGTGAGACGACCAGGTATGCCATCCTGATCTCCCTTCTGCTTATTGTGATGAATATGGCGCTGGGGGCAGCACTGGTGCACCAGTCCAAGCAAGCCATGAAGACCGTGATCCAGAGTCGTATGATGGACATCTCCAGTTCCGCGGCGGATCTGGTCGATGGGGATGTGCTGGGACGCCTTCGGAAGGAAGATGAGGATACCCCGGAGTATCAGGAGACGCTTCAGATCCTGAAGGTATTTCAGGACAATATTGCACTGGAATATATCTACGGCATCCGGGATATGGGAGACGGCACCTATACCTTCACCGTCGATCCGACGGTGGAAGATCCCGGAGAATTCGGGGCGCCGGTGGCGGTCACCGAGGCGCTGGTCCGGGCCTTTACGGGGGTTGATACCGTAGATGAAGAACCCTACTCCGATGCCTGGGGACACTTCTACAGTGCCTATTCGCCCGTTTTTGATTCGGAAGGGAAGGTGGCCGGTGTCATCGCCGTGGACTTCAGCGCTGCCTGGTATGACGGGCAGGTGCGAAAAAGCATCCTCACGGTGGTGGTCGGCTGCGTTCTGTCCCTGGTGGCGGGACTGGCCATCATGCTGGTGCTGACGGGGCGTATGCGCCGCAGGTTCCGAACGATTTACAGCGATCTGAATACGCTGTCCGGAGAGATCGAATCGCTGAATGCCAAGGTGAGCGATCAGGAGATCGGCGGGATCGGCTTGTCCGGGACGGAGGAAAATGCGACGAAAAATGCGGGCGAGCATATCGATATCGGCCTGCTGGCGGAGAAGATCCGCATCATTCAGGATCAGCTCCATGAGTATATTTCCTTCCTGCGTTCGCAGGCGACCATCGACAAGATGACGGGCGTCAACAACAAAGCGGCTTACATGAAGGCGGAGGAGGAGCTGGACCGTCAGATCCGGGAAGCGGATCCGGAATTTACCATCGGCGTCTTTGACATCAACGGTCTGAAATATATCAATGACAATTACGGACATGCCATCGGGGATCGCGTCATTATCGATGCCGCGAATGTGATCCGGCATGTGTTCGGCGGGAAGAATACCTTCCGTGTCGGCGGCGATGAATTCATCGTGGTCCTGAACGGGGCCGTCAAGCCGCGGACGCTGGAGCAGCTGTCGGAGAACATGGAGGAGGAGCTGCTTCGCTTCAACCGGCAGGAGCGGGTCTATCCCACCGATCTGGCGATTTCGAAGGGATTTGCGTCCTACAGCCGCGGGACGGATCAGAATTATCTCTCGGTCTTCCGGCGGGCGGACGATGCCATGTACCGCGACAAGGCGGAATATTATAAAAATCACGAGGATCGAAGGAGACGCTCGGAAAGCTGAGCGAATATGAGGGGATGCGCACCGTCGCATAAAAGGAGGAAAAATGGGCCACACAACTGCTTTCAATCCGTACCTGCCGTCCTGGGAATTCATTCCGGACGGGGAGCCCTATGTCTTTGACGGGAGGGTCTATGTCTATGGGTCGCATGACCGCTACGGCGGACAGACCTTCTGTCTGAATGACTATGTCTGCTGGTCCGCGCCGGTATCGGATCTCGGTGCCTGGAGATACGAGGGGGTGATCTATGAGAAGACGCAGGATCCTCTGAACCCGGACGGGAGAATGTGCCTTTATGCGCCGGATGTGACGGTCGGCCCGGACGGAAGATATTACCTGTACTATGTATTGGACAAGGTGAATGTGGTCTCGGTGGCCGTTTGTGACACACCTGCCGGAAAATATTCCTATCTGGGCAATGTTCATTACGCGGACGGAACCCTTTTGGGAAACCGCGCAGGGGATGAGCCGCAGTTTGACCCCGGCCTTCTGACCGAGGGGAAGGACACCTGGCTTTTCACCGGCTTTTGCGGACGCGGGGACAAGAGTCGTCACGGTGCGATGCTGACGCGCCTTTCGGAGGATATGCTGACCATCACGCGCGATCCCGAGATCGTGGTCCCCGGATCCTGCTATTCGGAAGGGACCTCCTTCGAAGGGCACGCCTTCTTCGAAGCACCCTCCATCCGTAAGCGCGGTGATGTTTACTACTTTATCTATTCCTCCGAGGTGATGCATGAGCTCTGCTATGCGACCTCCGATCGGATCGAGGGACCGTACACCTACGGCGGCATCTTAAACAGCAATGCGGACAAGGGCATCACGAACGGCAAGCCGGCGGATCTGCCCATGGCTTACGGCGCCAACAACCACGGAAGCATGGTGGAGATCGCGGGCGACTGGTATATTTTCTATCACCGTCATACCTACAACACCTGGTATACGCGGCAGGGCTGCGCGGAGAAGCTTTCCTTTACGCCGGACGGACAGGTGATCCAGGCGGAGCTGACCTCCTGCGGACTGAACGGCGGACCGCTTTCGGACCGCGGCGAATATCCTTCCTACATCGCCTGCCACCTCTTCACGGAGCGGCATGATCTCTACGTCGGAACCGATCCGGACGCGCCGCGCATCATCATGGACGGCAAGGACGGCGACAAGGCGACCGGTTATGTGGCCAACATCCACAAAGGGGTCACCATGGGCTTTAGATATTTTGATTGCAAGGGCGTCACCGGACTGCGCATCCATACGCGCGGATACCTGAACGGAGATTTTGAGATCCGGAGTGCTTACGACGGGGAAGTCTTAGGGACCATCACCGTGCAGGGAGAAAATATCTGGTGGCCGTTTGAGGGGAAATGCTCCTTCCCGGATGGCGTTCAGGCGCTGTATCTTACCTACGCGGGCACCGGGAACGGCTGCATCCGCGGGTTTGAATTCCTGCATGATGAAATGCACTGACAAAATCTTCGAAACGCAGGGGAGTTTTGCTTTATGTCGGATCGTCTTTTTAAGGCGGAAAAGTGGCTTTGCCGGCGGGCAGAGCTGCTTTTCGCCCTCTTTGTACTGGGTATTCTCTATGTGATCATCGACAATCAGTACGATCACATTTTCCCTTACAACAATTACTGCATCGTCCCCAACCGCTACCTCTTCTACGGAGCGGCGGGGGTTCTTTGCGTGCTCTTTGTCCTTGCGCAGGGAATGCATCTGATCGCGGCGGCTAAGTCCAAGGCGCCTTCGCTTCCGAGGGCGCATAAGGAAAAGCAGACGGATTTCCGGAAGCTGATGCGTGTGCTCGGGATCCTGACACCGGTGCTTTTTGCGGCGCAGGTTTTCGTGTCCTACGAGATCTATTTCGAGAGCGGCTGGGACGTCTTCAAGATCATGAAGATGGTCTATGCGATGGTCTTTGAAGGGGCGAAGATCGGCAATGTGGATTATTTTTCCATGTGCACGAACAATTTCTTTCTGACCGGCATCTTTGCGGGAATCCTGAAAGCGGTAAATGCGCTGGGCTTTGAGGCAACCTATTTCCCGCTGATCGTCTTCGGATGCATGCTGGTGGCCCCCACGGGCTGGCTGCTGGCGGACTGCGTGCGGATGCTGACCGGCCGGAAGGAGCTCGTGATCGGCAGCTGGATCCTTTTCGTGCTGCTCTCCGGATTGTCCCCGTGGATCAGTATTCCGTATTCGGATACCTATACCATCTTTTTCCCAACCTTCGCCATCTGGGCCTTTTTGCGGATAAAGGAAAGCAATCATGTGCGGATGTGGTTCCTGATCGTTTTCCTCAGTCTGATCGGGTACTTCATCAAGCCGACGGTGATCCTTGCGCTGATCGTGATGGTCTTCTTCGCGGGGCTCCATTTTCTGTTTCACTTAAAGGACGGAAACCGCAAGGAAAGGCTGCGCTATATGGGCGGGAATGTGCTTGCCGTCCTGGTGGCGGTGGTCCTCGCCCTGCTGCTGCGCGCGGGGATGAAGCAGGTGACCGGGTTTACGCCGGATCCGGAGCGTTATCTTCCGCCGGCCCACTATTTCATGATGGGCTGGGGGTACGACTACGCCGGCGGCTACAACCAGGAGGACAATAATTTTTCCATGGATTTCCCGACGACCGAGGCCCGTGTGAAGGGCGATATCGAGGAGGGCATCCGGAGGATCAAAAGCTATTATCCCTACAACAAGCTCGTGCATTTCATCAGCCGGAAAATGCTGAACAATTTCAGTGACGGCACCTTCGCCTGGGGCTTTGAAGGAGGCTTTTACTATATTTTCCGGGAAAATAATACCGCCCCGGCAAAATTCTTACGGAACATTTTTTACCACGACGGAAAATATTTTGACAGGTTTGTCGCTTTTGCACAGGCCCTCTGGATCCTGACGCTGTGCATGTGCGCCTGCAACCTCTTCGGCGGGATCCGGAAGCGGACCGGCCGGGACACGATCGTGATGATCAGCGTGCTGGCGATTTTCTGCTTCGTCATGGTATTCGAGGCGCGGGCAAGGTATCTGTATCTCTACACGCCGCTCATCTACATGGCGGCGGCGACGGGGGTCGCACGGCTGACGGGCCCCGTTTTCGGTGAGGCAGAAGAGAAGTAAGAAAAGTAAAACGGTGAGCGCCGAGCGTTGTATGGTATAATACTACATGAGGCTGGGAGTACACTTTACGGGAGGCAACTATGAAGCTTGTATTTGTCGGTGCGGACCATGAAGTAACGGGGAGCTGTCACTATCTTGAGATAGGGGACAAGCATATTTTGGTGGATTACGGAATGCAGCAGGGGGTGGACATCTTTGAAAATGTTCCGCTGCCGGTTCCGGAGGCCCAGATCGATTATGTATTTCTGACCCATGCACATGTGGACCATTCGGGACTCCTGCCGCTTCTGTACGCGCGGGGCTTCCGCGGACAGATCTTCGCAACGGATGCGACGGTGGATCTGTGCAGCATCATGCTGCGTGACTGTGCGCACATCCAGATGATGGAGTCCGAGTGGAAGGCACGAAAGGCAAAGCGCGGCGCCGATATCGCCGCAGTGGAACCGCTCTATGTCATGGAGGACGCGGAGGGAGCCATCAAACGCATGGTGGCCTGCCATTACGGGGATATCGTCGAAGTCTGCGACGGGGTGAAGATCCGTTTCACCGATGTCGGGCATCTGCTCGGATCGGCCAGCATTGAAGTCTGGCTTAAGGAAGGAACCACGGAGAAAAAGATCGTCTTTTCCGGCGACCTGGGCAATAAGCACATCCCGCTTCTGCGCGAGCCGCAGCGGACGGCGGAGGCAGACTATGTGGTCATGGAATCCACCTACGGAGACCGCCTGCACCAGGCGCCGAAGACGGATTTTGTGACGGATCTGGCGGCGATCCTGAAGGAGACCTTTGACCGCGGCGGCAATGTGGTCATCCCCTCCTTCGCGGTGGGGCGCACGCAGGAGCTTCTCTACTTCCTGCGTCAGATCAAGGTGAACCGGCTGGTTCCCGGACACGAGAAATTCCCGGTCTACGTCGACTCTCCGCTGGCAGTGGAAGCGACGGAGATCTTCAACGCGAACCGTATGGACTGCTTCGATGAGGAGGCCATGAAGCTGGTGCGGGAGGGGATCAATCCCATCTCCTTCGCCGGACTGAAGCTGGCCATCACGAGCGAAGAGTCCAAGAACATCAACTTTATCGAGACTCCGAAGGTGATCATTTCGGCTTCCGGCATGTGTGAGGCGGGTCGTATCCGTCACCATTTGAAGCACAATCTGTGGCGTCCGGAGTGCACGATCCTCTTTGTGGGCTATCAGGCGAACGGAACCCTCGGCAGAGCGATCATCGAAGGAGCCAAAGAGGTCAAGCTCTTCGGTGAGTCGATCCAGATCCAGGCGCAGATCAAGCAGCTTCCGGGACTTTCCGGACACGCGGATCAGTCGGGACTCATCTGGTGGCTGGAGGGCTTTACGGAGAAGCCCAAGAAGGTCTTTATCGTACACGGCGAAGATACCGTGGCGACTTCCTTTGCCGAGATGCTCAAGATCGAGCACGGACAGCGGGCCTATGCGCCGTACAGCGGCAGCGTCTTTGACCTCGGCGCGAACCGTTTCAGCTACGAGGCGGAGCCGGTGCGTGTACAGAAGAAGGCGAAGATTGCCAGCGGCGTCTATGCGCGCCTGGTGGCAGCAGGTCAGCGCCTGCTTGCGATCATCAAGAAGCTCGATGGCCTGAACAACAAGGATACCGCCAAATTTGCCGACCAGGTACTGAACCTGTGCGACAAGTGGGATCCGGACAGAAAATAAATAGAATTCGGAGAAAACGCATGAGTATTGCAGATCATATATTTATTGACATGTGCCGGGACATTCTGGAGAACGGGACCAGCACGGAGGGAGAGAAGGTGCGGCCCCGCTGGCCGGACGGGACGAGCGCATACACGATCAAAAAGTTTGGAGTCGTGAACCGCTATGACCTGCGGAAGGAGTTCCCGATCCTCACGCTCCGCCGCACGGCGCTCAAGTCCGCGACCGATGAGATCCTCTGGATCTGGCAGCGCAAGAGCAATAATATCCACGACCTGCATTCCCATATCTGGGACGAATGGGCGGATGAGGACGGATCCATCGGCAAGGCGTACGGCTACCAGCTCGGGGTAAAGCATATCTACCGCGAGGGGGAGATGGACCAGGTGGACCGTGTGCTGTACGATCTGAAAAACAATCCCTTCAGCCGCCGGATCATGACCAATATCTATGTGCATCAGGATCTGCACGAGATGAATCTGTACCCCTGTGCTTACAGCATGACCTTCAATGTCACGCAGCGCCCCGGCGAGGATAAGCTGACGCTGAATGCGATCCTGAACCAGCGATCGCAGGATGTGCTCGCGGCGAACAACTGGAATGTGGTGCAATATGCCGTACTGCTGCATATGATCGCACGCCATGTGGACATGAATGTCGGAGAGCTCGTCCATGTGATCGCGGATGCGCATATCTACGACCGCCATGTGCCGCTGATCCGGGAGCTGATCACAAGGGAGCCGCTTCCAGCGCCGACCTTTGTGCTGAATCCGGACGTGCACAATTTCTATGATTTCACGGCGGATGATGTCAAAGTGGAAGGGTACGAGACCCACGAGCAGATCAAGGATATTCCGATTGCCATTTGACAGCTACAGGGTCATCATGCTTCGATTTTTCCGGCTTGCCGGAATAAAATCGAAGCATAGTGACCCGCCCGGACATGAGGAAGAAGCGATTTTCGAAGAAAATCAGCGGATTCCGAATGGACGGAGAATTGCGGGAGCATCGAAGATGCGAAGCAATTCGTATGTAGCGGACTAAGGCAGGAAATGAGGAAGGAGAACCCCCATGAATGTAATCGTAGCAGTGGATGAGAACTGGGCCATCGGATACAAAGACGAGCTCCTGGTCAGCATCCCGAATGATCACAAAATGTTCCGTGAGATGACGACCGGCAAGGTCGTGGTCCTCGGGCGCAAGACGCTGTCCACTTTTCCGCAGGGGCGTCCGCTGAAGAACCGCACCAATATCATCCTGAGCACCCAGCCGGACTATGCCGTAGAGGGCGCTCTGGTGGCCCATTCCCTCGAGGAATTCCTGCAGCTGGCCGAACCATATGACACGGAGGATATCTTCATCATCGGCGGAGGCAGCATTTACCGGCAGCTCCTGCCGTATTGCGATACGGTCCATGTGACGAAGATCGATCACGCCTACCAGGCGGACACGTTTTTCCCGAATCTGGACGATGATCCGGAGTGGGAGATCACGGCGGACTCCGACGAGCAGACCTATTTTGACATCACCTACCGCTTTGTGAAATACGAGCGCGTAAAAAAATAAGGGTCGGAAACCAATCTAAGGATATAGGAAAAGGCGGCGCAGGGATCTGCGTCGCCTTTTTTGTTCCTACTGTTTTATATCGTCCGTAACGTCCGGCCTTGGATCATCTCGCCTGCGTATAGATAAAATCACACACTCTGGCGGATTCGGAACCATCCTGGCCGGAGAAAGTGAAGGGCAGTACCCGGAAGGTGCCGTCCTGCGTCCGGATCTCCTGCGCGCGTTCCGTCAGCTCCGCGGGGATGGAGACGCGCAGCGTGTAGCTTTCATCGGCGCCGTAATATTTCAGCTTATCCTCGTAGAGGACCGTATCGCCGCAGGTGATCCGAAGGGTCTTGCCATTGTCCGCCTTTTGCACGGTCAGATAGAGGATATTTTCGGTGCCGGGACGGACCGCCATGCGATAGGTAAAATGTCCGCCCGCAAGCGCATAGCGGCAGGAGCCGCCCTCCGTGATGCCCTGCGTCTTGTCTTCGTCCATGGCATGCAGCGCATCGCTTTCATACTGACCGTAGCCGGGCTTGACGGAGTCGATGTAGGCTTCTTCTCCTCTTGCTTTCGCTTCCTCCGCCCTGCGGATCTCCTCCTCCGGAAGCAGATACCAGTAGATGCCGTAGCGTTCCCGCACCTTCAGGTAATGCGGGCGGAAAACCAGCTCTGTGCCGGCGGGAGAGAAGGCCAGGTCCTCCGCATCCTCACCGCAGTACTTCAGAAAACGTTCCGGCGTGCGGAAGTATTCCTCGCGCGTGACTCCCTCGGGGAGCGGGATGGACTCGCTTCCTGCGATCTTGTTCGTCGGGATGGTGACATCGACGCCGGTGGTGCCGACCTGCTCATCCTCCGTTCCGAGATCCGCGCTCAGCACCAGCGGGCCGTAGGTAAAGCAGATGACGGAAGCGCTGTCCGGCAGGGAATGCGCCTGCACCTTGGAGGGCAGCAGGATCTGCAGCTCGTCGCCGTCCGCGAAGGGACCCTCCGCGATGGCATAGCCGTTTTTTTCCGGGAGCGGGAGTTCCTCACCGCCTCTTACCAGCTTCGCCGGCCCGGACAGCCATGCGGGAAGCCGGAACGCAAGCCTTATGTTTGCATCGCTCGCATCCGTCCGGATCCGGAACAGGGCCCGGTCCGTGCAGGAAATATCCGACACCTGTGTCAGCGTGACGCCTTTCTCCTTCCACGTAAGGACGGAAGAGAGATAGAGATTGACATAGACGGTATCCTCCGAATGGAAGTAGAGGCTGTCTCCCAGCTTCGTGTAATTTTCCATTCCGGTTCCGGTGCAGCACCAGAATTTCGTGAAACGCTCGCCGTAGACCTTGAAGTATCCGGTCGCCATGGGCTGGAAGTACATGCTCATTCCGGTCTCCGGATTCTGGGAGGCGAGGACGGCATTGAGCAGCGCCTGCTCATAGTAATCGGCATATTTCCGCGCACCGGTGACCTGGAAGAGCCCGCGGGAGAGCTTCAGCATATTGTAGACATTGCAGCTTTCATTGTTGGCATTCGTGCGCTCCGCATCGAGGACCTTGTCCCGTCCGAAATGCTCCCATTCGCTGTTGGCCCCGGTGATATAGGTATGATTTTCCGTGACCATGGTCCAGAAGCTCTCCGCGTAGGCAAGATACCGCGAGGCATCGACAGTCTCCCCGCAGACCGTGCGGCCGTGCATCACCATATAGCGGCTGAGCGCGCCCATGAATTTCGGAATGGTCGTGTTGGCATGATAATTGTTGAGCGCATCCGGTGCGCCGGCCAGGATCTTCTCGAAGAGCTCCGTCTGGTCAAAGCAGTGCGCCGCGATCGCGTGGTGCTCCTGCCCCGTAATGGCGTAGAGATGGTAGAGGGCTTCGTTCATCCCGCCGTATTCGATGGAAAGCACCGTGCGATGCGTCTCCTCGCTCCAGGTCTGCGTGCGGCCATACGTCCAGTCGCCGATCCCGGACGCGACCCTGCGGGCATTTTCATACCCGGTCAGGACATAGACGTCGATCAGGCCGGCGAGGATCTTGTGCATGGTGTACCAGGGCACCCAGGACTCCGTGATGATATTGGTCCTGCCATGTTCCACGAGATCAAACTGATGCTCGGGATCCGAAGGGTCCTGCCGGATGGCGGCGAAGAGAAAACCGGGCTTGTTTTTCCCGCTGGTCTGGCATTCCAGAAGCGCATCGACGACAAGCCGAAGCCGCGCGCGCAGCTCTCCTGCGATTTCGGGTTCGGTGCCCGGATTGGTGCAGCTCTGCGCCAGAGCGCTCAGATAGTGCCCCATCGTATGTCCGCCGATCAGCATGTTTTCCCAGCCGCCGTAGCGCACGGCGCCTTTGGTATCCAGCCCTGCCGTCTCACGAAAGCCTGCCAGCAGACGATCGGGATCCAGACTGAGCAGATAATCGTTTTCTTTGGAAAGGGCATTGCTGCAGTACGGATCGGTCACTTTTACGGATGACAGAGGGAAGGGAGATAATTGCTTCATGATGGCCTCCTGAAAAAATGGGATAGATTTGTAAATATCGGTAAGAACATATTTTGCGCTTGCTGATAAAAACATAGTATTTTCAAAAGAAAACAGGAATGGACAAAACGGAAACGAATATGTATAATTAGGCAAATCACAGGAGGAAAACCGCATGATCCTGTTGTCACAAGGAGACCGTCAGGTTACGCTTTGCAATCACAATTTCAGCCATGAAGGTGTGCTCCATCCGGACCGCGTGATGGACGAGTATGATCTGCTTTATCTTCAGAGCGGGACCTGGACCATCTGTGAGGAGCCGTGCCGGAATCCGGGAGAGGACCGGGGCTGCGAAGGTCCGGCGGGTGGCGTGCAGACCTATGAGCTTTCGGCCGGCAGCGTCCTTTTGCTTCGCCCGGGGTTCCATCATTTCAGCCGCACGGTCTGCAGTCCGGAGATGCGCAACGTGTATCTGCATTTTACGGCGCTGCCCGGGGACGGGTCCGAACCGGACGCGGTCCGAGAGGAGAAACCGGACGCGGGCCGAGAGGAGGAACCGGACAGGGATGGAGAGAAGGAACCGGCGGACCGGCCGCGGATGCTTCGTATCCCTTCGCTGCAAAACGGGGCCGATAATCCGCAGCTTCTGTATCTGATGGAACGCATCGTGGACGCCTTCTGGGGACCGGATCACGGGCGCAGACAGGAGAAGCTCTCGCACCTTCTGTCGATCCTTCTGTGCGAGCTTGAGGAAAACGGCAGTGATGCGGGCGGCTTTCAGGATCCGCTGATCACAGAGATCATCCACCGCATGGACTGTTACCCGGAGCGATTTTTTTGTCCGGAGGAGCTGGCGGAGGATTACGGCGTCTGTCTGCGGACCATGTCGGCGCGCTTCAAGAAGGCCACCGGAGAGTCCATTCATCAGTTTCAGCTCAGCCGCAAGCTCCTGATGGCCTATGATACGCTCCCGTATTATCCCGGGCGCGGGCTGCGGGAGATCGCGCACAGTTACGGCTTCTACGACGAGTTCCAGTTCTGCAAGCTCTTCAAGCGGAAGTTCGGCATCACGCCCTCCCAGCGCAGGACCGGCGGGTAGTGCAGCGATTTTTACATATCCGGTCGATCGCTGCCCCGGTAGAGCGCGAGCGCAAAAATTGAGTGAAAGCGATTCGAAACTGAGATTGACAAAAGGAACCTGTAGGTATATTTTATAAAATATATTTTGACAAAACGAGAAAAGCAGTGGAGAGACTATGAGTACTTTGGAATTAATGGCGGATTCCTTCCTGAAGATCCTTCTTCCGGGCATCCGCATGACGATCCCGCTTACCATGATTGCATTCAGTATCGCGCTGGTGATCGCGCTTCTGGTGGCTATGATCCAGTATGCGCATGTGAAGGTGCTCAGCGAGATCTGCCGGTTCTATATCTGGGTGGTCCGCGGAACGCCCCTGCTGGTCCAGCTTTATGTCGTGTTTTTCGGACTTCCGGATCTGGGCATCATCATCGATCCCTTTCCGGCGGCCGTCATTGTTTTTTCCATCAATGAGGGCGCTTACTGCGCGGAGACGATCCGCGGGGCCATGGAGGCGGTGCCGAAGGGACAGATGGAGGCCGGCTACTGTGTCGGGCTGAACTACTGGCAGATCATGTTCAAGGTGGTCCTGCCGCAGGCCTTCCGCAGTGCTTTTCCGGCGCTGTCCAATTCGCTCATCAGCATGACCAAGGATACTTCCCTTGCGGCCAATATTACCGTGGTGGAGATGATGATGGCGACCAACCGCATCATCGCCAGAGTCTACCGCCCGCTTCCGCTCTACATTGAGGTGGGTATCATCTATCTGATTTTCTCGACGGCACTGACGGCCCTGCAGAGAGCGGGAGAGAAGCGCCTGCGCAGATATGAGGAAGCGGAGGTGAAGATTCATGCTGGAGTGTAAGGGGATTACCAAGTCCTTCGGTGCCCTCGAGGTGCTGAAGGGGGTTGACATATCCGTCAATAAGGGCGATGTGGTGACGATCTTAGGGCCCAGCGGATCCGGCAAGACGACGCTCATCCGCTGCATGAATTTTCTCGAGCGCGCGGATGCGGGGACCATCACCTTTGACGGTGTGACCTACGATTTTGCTTCGATCGGCAAAAAGGAGATCGCCATGCTCCGGAAGAAGACCGCTTTCGTGTTTCAGGAATTCAATCTCTTTCTGAACATGACGGCGATCCAGAATGTGACGGTGGGACTTACCACCGCGCGGAAGATTCCGAAGGAGGCGGCGGCAAAGCGCGCGAGAGCGGCGCTCGAGCGCGTCGGACTCGGCGACCGGGCGGACTTCTATCCCGGGCAGCTCTCCGGCGGTCAGAAGCAGCGTGTCGCCATCGCGAGAGCCATTGCGACCGATCCGGAGATCATCTTTTTCGATGAGCCGACCTCCGCGCTCGATCCGGAGCTGACGGGGGATGTGCTCGCAGTCATGCGCAGTCTGGCGGCGGACGGGATGACGATGCTCGTCGTGACCCACGAGATGTCCTTCGCCCGTCAGGTGTCGAGTCATTGTATTTTCATGGAGGGCGGCGTCATCGTGGAGGAGGGCACGCCCGAACAGATCTTTGAACATCCGGTCAGTCAGAGAACCGTGGAATTTTTAAAGCTGTAGTTTCACAAGTATCCAATGTAAGCCGGGAACGGCAAAGGAGGAGATAATTTATGAAGAAAATCGGAACCAAGATCATTGCGACCGCTCTGGCCGCAGCACTTACCGTCCTGACGGCCTGCGGCAGTTCGGACGGCGCATCCGGCAAGGATCAGCTCGCCCGCATCAAGGAGGCAGGCAAGGTGACCATCGCCATGGAAGGCACCTGGGCGCCCTGGACCTATCACGATGAATCCGACAATCTTGTCGGTTTTGACGTGGAGGTGGGCAAGGCCATCGCGGAGAAGCTCGGCGTGGAAGCGGAATTTATCGAGGGCGAGTGGGACGGACTCTTTGCGGGTCTCAATTCCGGCCGGTACGATCTGATCATCAACGGCGTGGACTGGACCGAGGAGCGCGCCCAGACCTACGATTTCACCGAGCCCTACGCCTTTATCCGCACGGCGCTGATCGTGCCCGCGGACAATACGGACATTACCTCGTTTGAGGATCTGAACGGCCGTACGACCGCCAACAGTATCAACAGCACCTACATGCTGCTCGCGGAGCAGTACGGTGCCACCGTTTCCGGCGTGGATTCCCTGGATGAGACCATCGAGATGGTGCTGGCGGGCAGAGTCGATGCGACGCTCAATGCGGAGGTTTCCTTCTACGATTACATGGCAGCGCATCCCGATGCACCCCTCAAGGTGGCCTGTCTGACCGAGGAAGCCAACAATGTGGTCATCCCCACGATCAAGGGCGAGGATACCGCATCCCTTCGTGAAGCCATCAACAAGGCGATCAAGGAGCTTCGCGCGGACGGAACGCTGGCTGCGATTTCCGAGAAGTACTTCGGAAGCGATATCACCGCGGAATAAGGAAAGGAATCCATCCATGATCATGGCATCCCGGTCGTTTCGGGATGCCATTTTTATTGACATTTTCGGCGGCAAGTCAGATAATATTCCGTGATATTCCGAAGTATCAAATTTAAAACAGAAAGAGGGTTGAGTTGCATGGAAAAGAAGAACATTGACTGGGCAAATCTTGGCTTTGGCTATGTCCCCACGGATTACCGCTATGTCTCCAATTATCGGGACGGCAAGTGGGATGACGGCGAGATTACGGCGGATGCCAACATCGTTCTGAACGAGTGTGCCGGCGTACTGCAGTATGCCCAGACCGTATTCGAGGGCCTCAAGGCCTATACCACCGAGGACGGACATATCGTAACCTTCCGCCCGGATCTGAATGCCGAGCGCATCAATCAGTCCGCGGCGAGACTGGAGATCCCGGTTCTGCCCGAAGGACGTTTTGTGGATGCGGTCACCAAGGTTGTGAAAGCCAATACCAATGTCGTGCCTCCTTACGGCAGCGGCGCAACCCTTTACATTCGCCCCTACATGTTCGGTGTCAATCCCGTCATCGGCGTGAAGCCCGCGGACGAGTATCAGTTCCGTATCTTCACCACGCCGGTCGGACCTTATTTCAAGGGCGGCGCAAAGCCTCTGACCATCCGCGTGAGCGATTATGACCGCGCGGCACCGCACGGCACCGGCAATATCAAAGCGGGCCTGAACTATGCGATGAGCCTCTATGCGATCGTGAATGCGCACAAGGAAGGCTTTGACGAGAATATGTACCTCGATCCCGGCACTCGTACCAAGGTGGAGGAGACCGGCGGAGCGAACTTCCTCTTCGTCACCAAGGACGGCAAGGTGGTCACGCCCAAGTCCGATTCCATTCTTCCTTCCATCACCCGCAGAAGCCTGATCTATGTGGCGAAGGAGTACCTCGGACTCGAGGTCGAAGAGCGGGAAGTGTACTTCAGCGAGGTCAAGGATTTCGCGGAGTGCGGACTTTGCGGCACCGCGGCGGTTATCTCGCCTGTCGGAAAAGTGGTGGATCACGGCAAGGAGATCTGCTTCCCGAGCGGCATGAGTGAGATGGGACCTGTCACCAAGAAGCTCTATGACACCCTCACCGGTATTCAGATGGGTCGTCTGGAGGCACCTAAGGGATGGATTCATGTCATTGAATAGTTTTCGAAAAAAGTGGACCGCAGCTGTCATGGCGCTGGCTCTGGCCGGCGCCTCTTTGACGGGCTGCGGTTTTCTGCAGGATGAGAATACGAAGGTGGTCCTGACCTCCGGCTTCGGGGAGCAGGATGTCTTCCTGATCGGGGATCGCACCTGTACCCTGCCCGAGATCATGGTCTATCTGGTCAATGTGCAGAACCAGTACGAGGAGGTCTACGGGGAGGAGATCTGGGATGCGTCCCTCGACGGCGTGACCCTCGAGGAGAATGTCAAGGAGACCGTCCTCGCCCGCATCGCGCAGGTCAAGACCATGGCGCTCATGGCGGCCGCGCACGAGATCGTGCTCGATGACGAGGAGCAGGCCCTGACCGCAAAAGCCGCGAAGGAATACTACGGGAGTCTGAGCGATCAGGAAGTATCCACGCTGGGGGTAACGGAGGATCTGCTTACGCAGATGTACGCGGAATATGCTCTGGAGGACAAGGTCTATGCCATGCTGATCGCGGATATCAATCCGGAGATCAGCGACGACGAGGCCCGTTTTGTCAAGCTCCAGTACATCTTTTTCGCGACCTCGCTACGGGACGGCGCGGGCAATCTGATCTCCTACAGTGACAAGAGCAAGCAGGAGATCTACCAGACCGCGGTGCAGACGCGCAGCAAGGTGCTCGACGGCGAGGGAACCTTCGAGGAGCTGGCCGCCGCCTACAGCGACGATGATGCGACCACCATCTCGGTGGGGAAGGGAACGCTCGATCCTGTGCTCGACGAGGTGGCTTTTTCCATGGAGACGGGCCAGATCAGCTCCATTCTCGAGACGGAGAAGGGATACTATCTGCTCAAATGCATCAGCACGCTGGACCGCGAGGAGACCGATGCCAACAAGCTGGCCATCGTGGAGCAGCGCAGGCAGGAGGTCTTCCAGTCCCGGTACGATGCCTTTGTGGAGGGGCTGATCCGCAATCTGAATGAGGAGCTCTGGGATCAGGTGGAGCTGCCGCATGACGCCTCCATCACCACTTCTTCTTTTTTCCGTGTCTATGAAAAATACTTCGGGGACCGCTACGACCTGTGACGGGATCCTGTGAGAGAGGCCAAAAGCGCGTTTCGGACGGTGACGTCCGGGACGCGTTTTTTAAGTAAAATTTAAGTCAAAAAATGAGAGAAAAACATCGGATTTGGGATAGGAAATGCGAAGGCCTTATGCTAAAATATCCTTGTTCGTACCCATGGGGTCTTAGGGTAATCACAGGAATCTGTGCGGGCGCGCGGCAGGCGCGGCGTGTCTGATAATATGAGACCGATGAAAACGATTATGGAGGGATACATTTTATGCAGTACGGACATTTTGATCTCGAAGCCAAGGAATATGTCATCACGAGGCCGGATACGCCCGCTCCCTGGAGCAATTATCTGGGATCTCCCGCTTACGGTGCCATTATTTCCAATAACGGCGGCGGCTACAGCTTCGTGCAGAGCGGAGCGAACGGACGCATCATGCGTTACCGTTTCAATTCCATGATGGCGCTCCCCGGCAGATATATCTATCTGCGGGACAAGGCGACGGCGGATTACTGGAGTGCGACCTGGCAGCCCGTCGGCAAGCCGCTCGATCAGTACAAGAACACGGTTCGCCACGGCACCGGCTACACGGTTTCCACATCCGAGTATGCGGGCATCACTTCCGAGGTGACCTATTATGTGCCCAAGGATGCCACCTATGAGGTATGGGCAGCGAAGGTGACGAATGCGGGAAGCACCCCCCGTGAGCTTTCGGCCTTCGGTTTTGTCGAGTTTACGAATGAGAACAATTACCAGCAGGATCAGGTGAATCTGCAGTACACGCTGTTCATCACCCGCACCTCCTTCGAGGGCAACAAGATCCTGCAGCATATCAATGAGTATGACGGCAGGGACGAGAGCGGCTCGAATCACAGAGAGCGTTTCTTCGGCCTGGCGAAGGCAAAGGTCTCCGCGGCAGTCGGTAGTCTCGATGCCTTCATCGGACCGTATCGCACCTATTCGAACCCGATCTGTGTCGAGAAGGGGCAGTGCGACGGCACCATGAACTACAATGCGAATTCCTGCGGCGCCCTGCAGTCTGATTTTACGCTGCAGCCCGGCGAGACGAAGGAGCTGGTCTATGTCTTCGGTCAGAGAGACAACGCGGCGGCGAATGAGATCCTGGCAAAATATGAGAAGGACGGCACCGTGGCGGCGGAGGTTCAGGAGCTGAAGGACTACTGGCATGCCGAGCTGGAGCACTTCGCGGTGAAGACGCCTTCCGAAGCCTTCAACAACATGATCAATGTCTGGAACGCATACCAGTGCTTCATCACCTTCACCTGGTCCCGCGCGGCTTCCCTGATCTACTGCGGAGAGCGCAACGGATACGGCTATCGTGACACGGTGCAGGATATTCAGGGCATCATCCACCTTGATCCGGAGATGGCGCTCGAGAAGATCCGCTTCATGATCTCCGCGCAGGTGGACAACGGAGCAGGTCTCCCGCTGGTGAAGTTCACGCACAATGCGGGCCATGAGGATACGCCCGACGATCCTTCCTATGTGCGCGAGACGGGACATCCTTCCTACCGCGCGGACGATGCGCTCTGGCTCTTCCCGACCGTCTACAAGTACATCGCGGAGAGCGGTAACATCGCTTTCCTGGATGAGAAGATCGTCTATGCGAACGGCGGTGAGGACACGGTCTATGATCACCTGAAGAAGGCGATCGAATTCTCCATGACCCACATGGGCGACCACCACATGCCGGCCGGCCTCCACGCGGACTGGAACGACTGCCTGCGTCTGGGTGCGAAGGGAGAGTCCACCTTCGTCGCCTTCCAGCTGTATTACGCATTCAACATGATGCTCGAGATCGCAGGCGATCGCGGCGATACCGCGTATGTGAGCTACATCGAGGAAGTGAAGGGCAAGCTGGCGGAGACACTGGCAAAATGCTGGGATGAGGACCGCTTCATCCGCGGCATCCGCGACAACGGCGTGATCGTCGGAGCGAAGAAGGATCCCGAGGCCAATATGTGGCTGAATCCGCAGAGCTGGTCCGTCATCTCCGGATTTGCCTCCGAGGAGCAGAGCGAGAAAGCGCTGGAGAGCGTCCACAGCATCCTGAATACGCCGTACGGTGTAAAGCTTCTCGAGCCCCCTTACATGGATCATTACTTCGATGGTGCCCTGATGCACATTTTCAATCCGGACACGAAGGAGAACGGCGGTATCTTCTCGCAGTCCCAGGGCTGGCTGATCCTGGCGGAATCGCTGCTCGGACACGGCGATCGTGCCTTCGAGTACTTCTCCGAGAGCTCGCCTGCCACGATGAATGACAAGGCGGAGATCCGCAGCATCGAGCCCTATGTACACGGACAGTTCGTGGAGTCCACGCGTTCGCCCTATGCGGGACGCGCGCATGTGCACTGGCTGACCGGTACCGCATCGACGGTCATGGTCGGTTGCGTCGAGGGTATCTGCGGTATGCGTCCGAATGCGAAGGGACTGGTGGTGGATCCCGCGATCCCTGCTGCATGGGACGGCTTTACGATCGAGAAGGATTTCCGTGGAACGCATCTGTCCATCGAGATCGACAATGCGGCGCATGTCTGCTCCGGCGTGAAGAGTGTCACCCTGAACGGGGAGGCGCTTCCTTCGAATCTGATCCCTGCTGAGAAGCTGCAGAAGGAGAACAAGGTCGTGGTTACGCTCGGCTAAATCGCTTTATCAGTAATGTAAAAAGGAACCTATGTCATTGTGACATGGGTTCCTTTTGTGTTGGTTGCCTGACTCAGTTACGCGAAAGCCGAATCGGTTGTCCCGCGCTACGGCTCTGCACTAAATTCGGCGCACCTCTGGAAGAGGCACGCCTCATTAAGTGCAGCCCGTTAGTCGCTGCGGGACAATCCGAATACGTCTTTCGCTGTGAATGGATGGATACAGAGGACTTATCCAAATGCTTCGCATTAGGATTGGCGATAGCGAATCGCGCGTTGGAATCTGCCACGATCCGGCCCGTAACTTAGTCATCATATGCAAAACGGAAATCGGCCCCAATGATGGTTTCGTTGCCGGTAAGGAGCAGGCACTGCTCGCGGCTGCGAACCGCCTGTATGTAATCCTGCGGCGTCTCGAGGCGGTGGGAGAAAGCCATCCCGCCGTAGAAGAGGTTCACGGAATGGATATCGGAGCCGGAAGTGCGCGGCAGATGATTTTCCTTTGCATACGCCAGCGCCTTTACATCGAACTCCGGATCGTTGTGGGATTTGCTGTTTACCGACACGTGTGTCGCATTTACGACCTCCGTGCCGTCCGACCACTGCGGGAACACGCGAACCTCCGGGATATAGGGTTCCTCACGGTACGGGTGACACTGGATCGCCATGCCGCCGCCCTGATGCACCAGCCGGTACTGCTCCTGGATCGTGCAATCCCGCACCTCCGGGTGCGCCAGCAGCCACTCCTTGCTCAGTCCGTAGATCAGGAATTCTGTGCCTTTGTAGCAGGCCTCCCATCCGAAGAAGACCTGCAGACCGATCCGGTCCCCTTCCTCCTTCGCGTGCTCATATCCCATACAGAAGCGTTCCACCCATTCCGACCAGGGGAGGGAGCGATCCACGCAGGTATTCCCATAGACAAAATGATCCGTCACGAAGATGCCGGTGTAGCCGGCCTCCTTGCAGGCCCGCGCCATCTCCTGACCCGTATTGTGCGCACAGGCACTGGCCTCCATGGTGTGCAGATGCGTCTCATAGGCGTAGGGGTAATCGGGATGGAGGCGGAGCTTTTGCGGTTTTTCCATTTCTGTTGCGACCTTTCTTTTAGGTTAGTTATATCGAACGTTCTCATTATATGCAAATCCGTTTTCCATTTCAAGAAATCTTAAGATTTTCGTTCCATTGATTAAGAAATCTTAACATTTTTGCGAATGACATTTCCTGCGGGATAGAGTACAATAGGGAAGAAAACTTAACAAACATGTTAATCTTTCCGGTGCAGCCGCGGATGTGCGGCGATGGGGGGCTTATGCAGATCGGTGAAAAAATACGAAAAATACGCAAGTTCCGCGGGATATCCCAGCGGGAATTTGAGGAGATGGCAGGCCTGGGGAAAAACCGCCTGGCCCAGTACGAGAGCGGATACCGCATCCCGCGCTTAGAGCTCCTCGATAAGATGGCCAAGCTGCTCGATGTCTCCTTGCTGTCCCTCAAGGAGGTAAACGGGGAGGATCCTTACGAGATCATGGAGATCTTCTTCTGGCTCGAGGAAGCCTCGCCGGAGGTCATCGTGCTCTTTCAGATGAACAGCATGAGAGGGGAGACTGCGGAGCATTTTCCCGAGGAGGTTCTGTACCGGGACGATGAGAAATGGACCATCCGCGAGCCCATCGGCATGTGGTTCAATCACCCCCTGATCGACGGCTTTCTCAAGGAGTGGATCTATCACAAACAGGAGCTTGAGCGTGGGGAGATCACACAGGACGAATATTTCGAGTGGAAGATCGGCTGGCCCTTTACCCGGGATCTGTGCGGCACCATCACGCCGGATAAGAAGTGGAGAAAATAGAAATTCATGAATTTTGATATCAACACCTTCGGTATGTTGGCAGGTTCCCTGCTGCCGTACTACCTTCTGCGAAAAAACTGGCGGCCCTATGTGCTGCTCTTTTGCAGCTGCCTCTATTGCTGGTTTTTGTCCCCGCAGGCCCTGTTCTGTGTCCTGGCGGTGACCTTTGTTTATTACCTGCTTGGGATCGCGCTGGAGCGCCTTCCTTACCCGCGGATCCTCTTTGCTGCCGCCACTGCCTGCGGCATCGGCGCGCTGCTTTTTCTGAAAAATGTACCGCTCCTGCAAAGCGTTGCCTCCGAGGGAAGCCTCCTTACCAGGATCGTTCTCCCGCTCGGTTTTTCCTACTATATGTTCCAGGCGATTTCCTATCTGGCGGATATCCGCGCGGGGAAAATCAAGGCCGAAACCAATTTCTGCTTTTTCGCGCTCTATATGCTCTGGTTCCCGAAGTTCTTAAGCGGTCCGATCGAACGGGCCGGTGATTTCCTTTCGCAGCTGCGCGCGCTCCCCGAGGTGCGCCTCTTTGAGAAGGATCGCATCATGGTCTCGCTTCGGTTTCTTTTGTACGGATTTTTCCTGAAGCTCATGATCGCGGAGCGCCTGTCCCCGCTGACGGAGAAGCTTTTTGCCGATCCCGGTGCCTACAGCGCCCCCTGGCTCTTCCTCGGAATGCTGTTCTATACCCTGGAGCTGTACTGTGATTTTGCGGGCTATTCCTATGTGGCGGTGGGCATCTCGCATCTCTTCGGAATCGACATCTGTGTCAATTTCCGGATGCCGTACCTGGCGGTGAATATCAGCGACTTCTGGCGCAGATGGCACATCACCTTGAGTACCTGGCTGAAGGATTATCTGTATATCCCCCTCGGCGGAAGCCGGAAGGGTACCGGCCGGAAGTACCTGAACCTGATGATCGTCTTTGTCGCCTGCGGACTCTGGCACGGAGGCGGCGGGTGCTTCCTGATCTGGGGACTTTTGCATGGCGCGTATTCGGTGCTGTGTGATCTGGCGAGGCGGAAGGGCTGGAAATGGCTCACCGAAGGCTTTACCGGATGGCTGCTTACCTTCGCCGGCGTGAACCTCGCGTGGATCTTTTTCCGCGTGCCGAATCTGTCCCACGGACTGGTCTATATCAAGCGCATGCTCCTGGATCATGAGGGCGTAGCCGTATTTGCCGCGCAGGCACGGGAACTGGGCGCGGATGCCTGGTTCTGGGGGATCCTGCTCCTTTCGCTGGCTGTGGTCATTTTCTGGGAAGTGCTCAGCGAGCGAAAGCACCTTCTTGCGCCCGAAGGACTCGGCACCCTCGGAGAGCTGGGCGGCGGGCTCTGTTTCTACGCGCTTTTGATGGGAATGCTCATTTTCGGCATCTACGGAGTGGAGGCGAGCCACGAATTTATCTATATGAATTTCTGACCGGCCGCGGACCATCGGTTCCCCCCCGCGGACAATCTGTTGCAAAGGAACGAATCGTTGTGAAGCACACAAAAGCAACCATAAAAAAATACTGCATCCGGGGGGCGATCCTCCTTCTGACGGTCGTCAGCATCCTGTTTGCCGACCGGCTGCTCTGCGATCACACGGCCCATGGCATCCGGCAGGCCAGATGCATCTACGATCAGCCGGAGGACTCCATCGATGTGGCGATGATCGGGTCCAGCCATATCCACTGTGATGTCAACACGGCGCTTCTCTGGGAAAAATACGGGATCACGGCGTATGATTACAGCGCGGCGGAGCAGCCGCTCTGGATCACCTACTACTATCTGCAGGAGCTCTGCAAGCATCAGAAGCCCAAGGTGGTGGTGCTCGATCTCTACGGCCCGGCCAGGTTCAAGGACGATTACCAGTACGAATGGCTTCGGGACAATCTGTACGGGATGCGCTTTTCGCTGACCAAGGCACGGGTGATGACGACCTGCATCGAGCCGGTCTACCTGGAGCGCTATTTTCCGGATTTTTTTGATTACCATGATCTCTACCGGGATCTGACGGCGGAGGACTGGGCGGAAGCACTGGAGACGAAGGATGCGCGCGCGGCCTTCAAGGGCTACACGCCGTATTTTAAGGAGGCGCAGCAGGTGGAGCCCGCCCTGGAACCCACCTTGAGCGGCGGCATCACGGTCAAATCGGAGATCTACCTGCAGAAGATCATCGATTACACCAAAGAAAACGGAATGGAGCTCTTTCTCATCGTGACGCCGTATATCACGACGGAGCAGGACGAGCAGGTCTACAACCGGGTGAAGGAGATCGCGGCGGCGCAGGGCGTGGATTTCAACAGTACCAATTATTCCTACGATGAGATGGGACTGGATTTTGATTCGGATTTCAATGACGCCTCCCATCTGAACTACTGGGGAAGCTGCAAGTTCACCGATTATCTGGCGGGGGAGCTTCTGGACAGATATGCCCTCGAGGATCATCGCGGGGACCCGTATTACGCCTCCTGGGACCGGCATGCGGCCGAGATCCGCAGGCAGGTGGAGGATTACCTGAATTCCCTGAATCCGGAGGATCGGAGGGAGCGTCTCAGCCGGATCACGCAGCTGAAAAAACCACTTGTTAGCACTCTTACGAAATGAGTGCTAAATTTTCCTTGACTTATCCGCAGCGCGGAATTATACTCGATTTTGTTGGGAGCAGGTCCTGTTTTCCCGACACGAACGGGTGCGCGCCGGAGCGTCGCGGATCCGCGAAAAGGACATAAACGCTTCGGAATGGAGAGTAGACATGGGTAAGCAGGGTAATTTATCAATCGACAGTGAAAATATTTTTCCGATCATCAAAAAGTGGTTGTATTCCGACCATGACATCTTTTACAGAGAACTGATCTCCAACGGCTGCGATGCCGTCACCAAGCTCAAGAAGCTGGACATGATGGGAGAGTATTCCCTTCCCGAAGGGTTCCGTCCCAGGATCGATGTGGTGGTGGACCCGGCGGCAAAGACGATCCAGGTCCGGGATAACGGCCTGGGCATGACTGCGGATGAGGTCGAGGAATACATCACCAAGATCGCCTTTTCCGGCGCGACCGATTTCATTGAAAAGTACAAGGATAAGTCCAATTCCGACCAGATCATCGGTCATTTCGGATTAGGCTTTTATTCCGCCTTCATGGTGGCGGATGAGGTGCATATCGACACCCTGAGCTACCGGGAAGGCGCGAAGGCGGTCCACTGGGAGTGCGACGGCGGTACGACCTATTCCATGGAGGATGGGGACCGCACCGAGGTCGGTACCACGATCACGCTGTTTGTCAATGAGGACTGCCTGGAATTCTGCAACGAATACAAGGCGCGTGAGGTGGTGAAGAAGTACTGCTCCTTCATGCCGACCGAGATTTATCTGTCGAAAAAGGATACCGACGAGACGCAGATCATCAAGCCGGAGGAGAAGCTGGATTCCGATGTCGTGGTGGAGGAGATCCATCCGACCGTCGAGACGAAGGAGGACGGCACCACCGAGACGAAGGGCGAAGAGAAGCTCAAGATCAAAAAGCGCCCCGAGCTCATCAACGAGACGCATCCCCTCTGGACGAAGAATCCCAGCGAGTGCACGAAGGAGGACTATCTGGCCTTCTACCGCAAGGTATTCCAGGACTACAAGGAGCCCCTCTTCTGGATCCATCTGAATATGGACTATCCGTTCAACTTAAAGGGCATCCTCTACTTCCCGAAGATCAACATGGAGTACGAGTCCATCGAGGGAACGATCAAGCTGTACAACAACCAGGTCTTCATCGCCGACAATATCAAGGAGGTCATCCCCGAGTTCCTGCTCCTTCTGAAGGGTGTGATCGACTGCCCGGATCTGCCGCTGAACGTATCCCGTTCCGCGCTGCAAAATGACGGCTTTGTCACCAAGATCTCCGAGTACATCACGAAGAAGGTCGCGGATAAGCTCTCCGGCATGTGCAAGACCGAGAAGGAAGAGTACGAGAAGTACTGGGATGACATCTCTCCGTTCATCAAGTACGGTTATCTGCGCGATGAGAAATTCGCGGAGAAGATGAACGATTACATCCTCTTCAAGAACCTCGAGGGCAAATATCTGACCCTGCCCGAGTGCCTCGAGACGAAGCCGATCGATACCGAGGAAGAGACGGAGGACGGCGAAGGAAAGGCCGTAGACGAGAACGGTAACGCAGTGGAAGCGGAAGTGGTGTCGGACGGCGAAGCGCAGGCTGAGGAAGCGGAAGGCGAAGAGGAGAAGAAGGAGAAGACCATCTACTACGTCACCGACGAGCAGCAGCAGAGCCAGTACATTGCCATGTTCAAGGCGGCGAAGATGGATGCGGTGATCCTCAATCACAACATCGACCAGCCCTTCGTGCAGCATCTCGAAGGCAAGAATGAGGGCGTGCGGTTCCTGCGCATTGATGCCGATGTGACCGATTCCATGAAGAGCAAGACCTCCAAGAAGGCACAGGAGGAGCTCGAAGCACAGACCTCCACCGTGAAGGAGATCATGAAGAAGGCCCTCAAGAAGGAAAAGCTTGAGGTGAAGGTCGAGAAGCTCAAGAACAAGAAGATCGCCTCCATGCTGACGCTGTCCGAGGAGACCCGCCGCATGCAGGATATGATGAAGATGTATGCCGCACAGGGCATGAACCTGGGCGATACCTTCGGAAGCGAAGGAGAGACGCTGATCCTCAACGCCAACCACCCGCTGGTGCAGTATGTGGTGGCGCATGAGGCGGATAAGAATACGGAGATGATCTGCGAGCAGCTCTATGATCTCGCCCGCATCCAGCAGGCGCCGCTATCTCCGGAAGCCATGACGAAATTCATCGTCCGCAGCAATGATATCCTCCTGCTCCTGACGAAGGAAGAAGCATAAGCCGTAAGAAGATCCGGCCCCCGAAACCGTGTGTTTCGGGGGCTTTCTTCTTTTTGCAAAAAATCCCGAAATTCTTTCCACGCGAGGGGGGATATTTGCTATAATGTAAATATCTATGACTATGGGAAGGAACGTTTCATGCGTAAGGTTCTGGAGCACATTCTCGCGGGCGAGTTTACAACTGAAGACCGGGCACTGGACTTTTCCTGCTCCAAGATCGAGATGACCGCGTATCTGGGGCAGACGTGTGAAGGATCCTTTCACGTATATTCGGCGGAAGGAGTTCTGACGGAAGGCTTCATCACCTCCAGCGACATGCGGATGGAGGTGGTCAGCGGAAGCCTCTCCGGGTCGGATTCCGAGATCGTCTACAGGTTTCACAGCGAAGTCTGTCAGGACGGGGACGTAGTCAAGGGAGCGTTCTCCGTCATCAGCAATCTGGGGGAATATTACATCCCCTTTGTGGTGACGGTGGAGCAGCCGGTCCCGGACTCCTCGGTCGGACAGATCCGCAATCTCTTCCATTTTGCCAATCTGGCCAAGAGCAACTGGAAAGAGGCGGTCAGCCTCTTTTATTCGGATGCCTTTTACGGGGTCCTCTCGGGGAATGATGCCCAGTACACGGATGCGTATCGCGCGCTTTCCGCCGTCCCGGGCAATGAGCGGAACATGGAGGAATTTCTCCTCTACATCAACAAAAAGCAGCCGCTTGAGTATCTGTCGCATACGCCCGAGATCACGCTGAATCTCAGCAGTACGGACACGGAGCTGAAGGAGCGGGAGATCGAGATCCTGCGCAACGGCTGGGGCTATACCAGCCTCGAGATTCGCTGCGAGGGGGACTTCCTTTTTACGGAGCGGCACAGCTTAAGCGATGATGACTTCCTGGGGAATGTCTGTTATCTTCGCGTATTTATGGATACGGCCCAGCTCGGGTACGGGCGGCATTTCGGAAAGGTGATTCTCCTGGGCGCTCTTCAGAGGCTCGAGATCCCGGTGGAGCTTCACATCGGCATCACGCAGCCCGGCAAGGGCGCGGAGCGCATCCGCAAGCAGATCGGCTGCAGGATCCTCGAGCAGTATCTGCAGCTGCGTCTGAAGCAGATCACGACCAAGGTCTGGATGTCCCAGACGGGACGGCTCGTGGAGCAGCTCGCCGATCTGGACGAGAAGGACATGGTGGCAAAGCTCTATCAGGCCCAGCTCCTGATCACGGACGGCCGCTCCAACGAGGCCGGATGGATCCTGGACCAGACGGCGGATCTGCTCGAGGCGGCACAGCGCAGCGTCGAGATGCCGCAGCAGGAGCTTGATTTTATCTTCTGTTATCACAGCTATCTGACCACGCTCGTCCGCTCGGAGGAAGAATACGCGGCGGAGGAGGCCCGGCGGGTGGAGCAGGTCTTCCGCAAGGGCGGGAGAGACTGGCGCATCGGCTGGCTGCTCTTTTATCTTCCGACGCAGTACAGCACCAATCTGGTGGAAAAATGGCGTCTGATGGAGACGCTCTTCGCGGAGGGGTGCCGCAGTCCCATCCTCTACATGGAAGGACTGCTTGCGCTGAACCAGAATCCGCTGGTGGTGCGCAAGGTGTCCGGCTTTGCCACGCAGGTGCTGCTTTTCGGCGCGCGGCGCGGGGTGCTCCGCCAGGAGTCCCTCGAGCAGGTGCTCTTCCTGTTTGAGAAGGAGAAAACCTATCAGCCGCTGCTTTTGAAGGCGATGATCTATCTCTACGGAGATTTCAAGGACAAGCGCCTTTTGCAGGAGATCTGCGGACAGCTGATCAAGGGGCGCAGACGGGACCGGACGGCGCGCGTCTGGTACCGGCTCGGGGCCGAGCAGCAGCTCAAGATCCCCGGACTCTATGAGTATTACATGTATTCCCTGGATCTGGAGGAGCAGGAGGAGATCCCGAAAAATGTACTCCTGTATTTTTCCTATGCCAATCAGCTCGATGCGGAGCATCTGGCTTACTTTTACCATTATCTGATCCGCAACCGGAGAGAGCAGGCGGATCTTCTGAAGGGCTGCCGCGAGGCGATGGAGCGCTTTGCGGTGGAGCAGATCCGCGCCCGCAGGATTGACCGGCATCTGGCGGCGATCTATGACGAGGTGCTGCTTCCGGCGCATTTGGAGCGCGGGATCGCGCAGAACCTGGCGGATCTTCTGTACGCGAACTGGATGACCATGGACCGGAACATCTGCAGGCGGGTGTACATCTACCAGTCCGGCTTTTGTGAGCCGTGGAGATATGACCTGGAGCGCGGAGAGGGCTGGGTCAGCATCTATGGGAACGATTACCTGGTGGTGCTGGAGGATACCGAGGGAAACCGGTATCTCAAATCCATCGATTACACGCTGGAGAAGCTGATGCTGAGCGGACGCTTTCTGAAGGCCGTGGCGGAGCAGGTATGGGACAATCCGCGCCTGAACTTCCTGCTGTGCATGGACGAACGGAGCGAGACGGATGTCACCTCGGAGAATGTCAGCCGCTTCCAGTTCCTCGCCGAATTCCCCGGCCTGGAGCGCCGGCTGCGGAGGGATATGGCCTTCCGCGCGCTGGATTATTACCGGGAGGCGGAGGAGGACAAGCAGGTGGAGATCTCTCTGCGCAAGCTGGACAAGACCGACATGCGCGCGGAAGAGAAGAACCGCTACTTTAAGTTCCTGTGCTTCCGCGATGACCCCCGGGAGGCCATGGATTTTCTCGGAGAAAATACGCCCTATTTCGCGGACCTGTCCCTGCTAGGGCGCGTGCTGGACCGCGTGCTTTCCTCCGAAATGCAGCCGAATGCGCTGCAGCAGAGAGTCCTTTATTTCGGATCGCTCCATCTTATGAACCGAAGCAAAGCGGACGCCCTGACCATGGAATATCTGATGGCAAGGTATCAGAGCCAGTCCAGGGATCTGCGCGATGCGTGGAAGGCGGCGCAGCAGCTGCAGCTGGACACCAAGGTGCTCGAGCGCAGGCTTCTGGTCCAGATGCTCTATTCCGGCGCCTTTGTCGGTGAGCGCGAGACGATCTTTCAGAATTACGCGGAGCACGGCGGAGACGAGGATGTGATCCTCGCCTTCCTGCTGCAGAGTGCACATGATTATTTTGTAAGTGACAAGGTTGTCAGTGAATTTGTTTTCCGGGAGCTGGAAAAGCGGGTTTACGAGCAGTACTTCGGACGGCAGGAGATGCAGGGCGGACGCAGGATCCCGCAGGTGGCGGAATTTGCGCTGCTGAAGTTCTTTGCCGAATTTCCCAAGGCGCTCCGGGAGGAGAGCCGGCAGCTGGTACTCGGGCTCTTAGACCGCATGATGGAGCAGCGGATCCACCTCGGGTTTTTCCGGGAGTATCTGTCCGATCTGCATTTCCCGGATGAAAAGCAGAGGGAGCGCCTCGAGCAGATCCTCGATGAGCTCTCGGACAAGACGATCATCGACTACCATGCACGGAGCGGCAACGCTGCCAAGATCCATTACATCATCTTCAACGAGAGCGCGGACACACAGGCCTATCAGGAAGAGTACATGCAGGATGTGTGCGACGGCGTATGCTTCAAGGAATTCGTGCTTTTCTTCGGGGAGAGCCTTCAGTATTACATCACCGAGGAGCAAGACGGCAAGATGGAGCTGACCACCAGCGGGGATCTTCAGAAGAGCGATATCACCGGGGAGGCCGGCGACGGAAAATACGATCTGATCAACGATCTGCTGATCAGTCTGACGCTGCAGGATTATGGGACGTTTGACCAGCTTCTGACGGAGTACAGACACAGAGAATTTCTGAACCGGGAACTGTTCCGGCTGCAATAGGAGAAGAGTCATGCTGAAAATTCCCGGAGCCTTTGGAAATGGGAACAATCGATATATTGCGGGCTTTGATCTGGGGGATGATTCGAGCAGTATCAGCTACATGCTCGGGGACGGCCAGATGGAGACGGTTTCCGCCGTTCTCGGGGAGGAACAGTTTTCCATTCCTACCGTTCTGTGCAAGCGCGAGGGCGCGGGTCAGTGGTTTTTCGGGAGAGAAGCGGTGGCCTTTGCGGAAGCGGGACAGGGCATTCTGGTGGATCATCTGCTGTCGAAGGCGCTGGCCGGAGAGCCCGTGCTCGTGGACGGCAACCGCTACCAGCCGGTGTCGCTGCTGGCGCTTTTCATGCGCCGGGCGCTGAGCCTGTTAAATCCGGTCGGCTCGCTGGATCATATCGTGGCCATCCTTTTCACGGTGGACCAGCTTACGCACGAGTGCAAGGAGATGCTGCAGGAGGCGGTTTCGATCCTGAAGCTGAAGACGGACCGGATCTATTTTCAGAGCTATACGGAGAGCTTTTATCATTACATGATCGGGCAGCCGGAGGAGCTCTGGATCGGCGGAAGCCTTCTGATGGACTACCGCGAGGACAAGATCCGCATTTTCCGGATGGAGACCAATCCGAACACCTCGCCGGTGGTGGTCTTTATCGACGAGGCGGAGGTGCCCTTCCCGGGGCTTCCGAGGACGAATGTCCCGGATGAAGCGCATGAGCTGGCACAGCTCGACCAGGCCTTCCTGAATCTGTGCCGGGAGGAGCTGACCTCGCGCCAGCCGACGAGCGTCTTCCTGATCGGAAGCCGGTTCTCGGACACCTGGATGAAGCAGTCCAGGACCTTCCTCGTGACGGGCTTTCGCGTGTTCCGCGGCAACAATCTCTACAGCAAGGGTGCCGTACTGGGGCTTCGGAACCGCATGCGCCAGACGGAAGAGGCCAGGGCGCATGTCTTTCTGGGCAATGAAAAGCTCAGCTCCAACGTGGGCATGAAGATCCTGCGTCAGGGGGAGGAGATCTATTTTGCGCTGCTCGACGCCGGGGTGAACTGGTTTGAAGCCGAGAGCACATTTGATTTTTACCTGCGGGACGGAAATACGATCGATTTCATCGTCACGGGTCTGATCCGCGGGGGTACCAGGATCGCGCGCATGACGCTGGAGGATTTCTCCGGGAAGCTTTCGAGGCTGCGGGCGCATCTGTATCTGACGGACGAGCATCACATGGTGATCGAGGTCACGGATCTCGGACTCGGAAATCTGGCGGAGAAAACAGGGAAAACCTGGACAGAAAACTTGGAGCTTGCCTGAATGCGTATCTGTATCAGTATCGGGGAATACACGACAAATGCATATGTGGTGCCAGGAATCGAGCTGCCCGCGTGCTGCATCGAGGAGCTCTGTTATCTGATCCGTGAAAATGCGGTGCTGCTCGATCAGGAGTTTATGTCCAAGGCACTGGTCGACTGGATCCGCCTCGAGTGCGCGCTGCCCGGACTGGCGGACGCGCTGCTTCCGATGGTGCAAAAGAGCGGGACCCTCAGCGGATTTGCGGGAACCATTCTGGAGTATGCCGGGCTCTACGACGAGGAGGAGATCCGGGAGACGATCCGCGTGCTGCAGAGCGGCGCAGGCCTGTCGGGCATCGAGAAGCACAAGCAGCAGATGGATTCGCTGGTCCGGTCGAAGAAGTACCGTCTGGCGATCCGCGGGTATCAGTCGCTGATCCGCAAGTGGGAAGAGATCCGCACGAACGATGAATCCCAGCTTCCCGCGATCCATGTGCTCGCCGGGATGTACCACAACATGGGAGTAGCCTACGCCGGCCTGATGAATTATCACATGGCTGCGGAAGCCTTTCACCGGGCGGGGGCCATCGAGGAGGATGAAAAGGACCATCAGATGGCCTATCTGGCCGCGAAGCGTCTGGAACTGTCCGATTCCGAGTACGTGGCGCTGGCGGCGGATCATCTGGGGCAGTTCCGCAATTCCATGGTGCTGGAGAAGACGATGGATGCCCTGAACAAGACCTGGGAAGCACAGCCGGAGTACGAACGGCTGATGGAGCGGCACAATCTGGCCGGCGCGGAATCCGAGAGCTATTTTGAAGAGAATGAGCGCATCGTGGCCGGACTGATGGAAAGCTATCGCGAATCGGTCGGAGACTGATCGCTTGCGACGGACGGATCCAAGCGCATGCACAGAGGGAAAAGCATGGGATTCTGGAAATATTTATTCAAGAGAGCGCGGCAGCCCGAACCGGAGACCGATGACTGGGAAGAGGTGACCATCAGTCACCGCTCGGTGGACTTTCATGACCAGGAGCAGCGCAGCCGCTATATCACCAACTGTCTGGAGCAGATGGCGGAGGCGTCCCACGAGGCGGAGCTCCTTCAGGGCGAGTACAATACCGTCACCTCCTACCTGACCGATATCGAGGAGATCGAGGCACTTCCGGATCTGCAGAAGTCGGAGCTGGAGAGCGCGGCCAGACAGCTGGTCGGCCTCGAGTCGGAGATGCAGCGCTTTCAGGAGCGCAAGAACCGGCTGACCGACGCGGAATTCTATTCCATCCGCCGGCAGGAGGACGAGATCGAGGAGGGCATCGCCAAGCTGCGGGAGAATGAGGAGGCGGCGGTCCGCATCAAGAAGGATCTGCGCAGACTCGACGCAGAGCGCCACGCCTGCAGCTACCGGCGGGAGGAACTGGAGGGCCAGATGAACAATGCCCGCGGAATGGTGACCATTTTCCTGACCGCGTTTGCGGCGCTGATGGTGCTGCTGCTGGTTTTGCAGTTCGGCATGCAGATGAACGTGTTCGTCGGGTATCTGCTGGCCTTCGGTGCCCTGGCGGCCGCAATGACCGTGGTCTATGTAAAATATACCGATGCGGAGAAGGAGCTTCAGAAGGTGACCCGGGAGTCGGGCAAGCTCATCTCGCTGCAGAATACGGTCAAGATCCGCTATGTCAACAATCGAAAGCTTCTGGAGTATCTCTACCTGAAATACAATGTCTCCAGCGGGGAGAAGCTGGAGAAAATGTGGAAGGTCTATCTGCAGGAGCGGGAGGAGCGCAGGCAGTACACGGAGGCCCAGGCCAAGGCGGACTACTACCAGAAACAGCTCATCACGCTGCTCGTCGGATATCATGTGCGGACACCGGAGCGCTGGCTGCACCAGGTGCAGGCGATCCTGGACCGGCGCGAGATGGTGGAGATCCGGCATGGACTGATCCTGCGGCGGCAGTCCCTGCGGGAGCAGATGGAATACAATAAAAAGCTGGCGACCGAGGCCAGCGAGGAAGTCAAGGCGGTGGCCCGGGAATATCCCATGTATGCGCGGGAGATCCTCGAGATGACCAATGCCTATGAAAAAGCAACCTAAAAAAAGGGTGCAATTTGCAGATTATTTACCGAATTTGATGATTGTTTTTTCTCATGGGACAGGGTAAAGTTGTACTGTTGGTAAAAACAGGACGTTTCCATTTGAGATAAGAGGAGAAGATCATGACGGAAATGAAGCCCGTAAAAGAAGGAAAAGTACGTGAGATCTATGATAACGGCGACACCCTGATCATGGTGGCCACCGACCGCATCAGCTGCTTTGATGTCATTCTGAACAACACCGTGACAGCCAAGGGAAAGGTGCTTACCCAGATTTCCAGATTCTGGTTTGAGATGACCGGCGATATCGTGAAAAATCACATGGTTTCCACCGATGTGAAGGATATGCCGGAATACTTCAGGAGCAGCGCCTTTGAGGGACGCAGCATGATGTGCCGGAAGCTGACCATGCTTCCCATTGAGTGCATTGTGCGCGGCTATATCACCGGCAGCGGCTGGGCGAGCTATCAGAAGGACGGCAAGGTCTGCGGCATCACGCTTCCGGCGGGCCTGAAGGAGTCCGACAAGCTGCCTGAGCCCATCTACACCCCTTCCACGAAGGCGGAGATCGGCGATCATGATGAAAATATCTCCTTTGAGCAGAGCATCGTGGTCCTGGAGAAGGAATTCCCGGGCAAGGGAGAGGCGTACGCGACCAAACTGCGCGACCTCACGATCGCGCTGTACAAAAAATGTGCGGACTACGCGCGGAGCAAGGGCATCATCATTGCGGATACCAAGTTCGAGTTCGGACTTGACGAGAACGGCGAGATCGTGCTCGGCGACGAGATGCTCACTCCCGACAGTTCCCGTTTCTGGCCGCTGGAAGGGTACGAGGCAGGCAAGAGCCAGCCTTCCTTTGACAAGCAGTTTGCACGCGACTGGCTGAAGAGCCATGAGAATCATAACTGGACGCTTCCGCAGGAGATCGTGGACAAGACGATCGACAAATACCTGCAGGCCTATCGTCTGCTCACCGGCAAGGAACTGGAGCAGTAAGCAAAGCGCCCGAAAATAGAGAGAAAATCACGGCAGAGAGACTTGATGACGATATGTCAATAAACGTTTCCCTGCCGAAATCATGCAAAAGACAAGGAGAAGCACATGCCCACAGATCGTTATACCAGTCCCCTTTCCGAGCGGTATGCGAGCCCGGAGATGCAGTATATTTTCTCCCAGGATATGAAGTTCCGCACCTGGAGAAAGCTCTGGATCGCACTCGCGGAGACCGAGATGGAGCTTGGCCTGTCCAGAGACGGTCAGCCCACCATCACGCAGGAGCAGATCGACGAGCTCAAAAGCCATGCCGAGGACATCAATTACGAGGTAGCCAGGGAGCGCGAGAAGCTGGTGCGCCATGACGTCATGAGTCATGTGTATGCGTACGGACAGCAGTGCCCGAAGGCGGCCGGCATCATTCACCTCGGTGCCACCTCCTGCTACGTCGGGGACAATACCGACATCATCATCATGCGGGAAGCGCTGCGCCTGGTGCGCAGAAAGCTCCTGAATGTCATGAAGGAGCTGGCGGATTTTGCGGATCGCTACAAGGCTCAGCCGACGCTGGCCTTCACGCATTTCCAGCCCGCACAGCCCACGACCGTCGGAAAGCGCGCGACGCTCTGGCTGCAGGAGTTCCAGATGGATCTCGAGGATCTCGATTATGTGCTGGGGAGCTTAAAGCTCCTCGGCTCCAAGGGAACCACCGGAACACAGGCTTCCTTCCTGGAGCTCTTCGGCGGAGATCATGCGACTGTGGAGAAGATCGATCCCATGATCGCGCGGAAGATGGGCTTTGAAGCATGCTATCCCGTCTCCGGACAGACCTATTCGCGCAAGGTGGACACCCGGGTGGCCAATATCCTCGCAGGGATCGCGGCCTCCGCTCACAAGATGAGCAATGATATCCGCCTGCTGCAGCATCTGAAGGAAGTGGAGGAGCCCTTTGAGAAGAATCAGATCGGTTCTTCCGCCATGGCTTACAAGCGCAATCCCATGCGCAGCGAGCGTATTGCCTCCCTGGCGCGCTATGTGATGGTGGATGCGCTGAATCCGGCGATCACCTCCGCCGTGCAGTGGTTTGAGCGCACCCTGGACGATTCCGCCAACAAGCGCCTTTCGATCCCCGAGGGATTCCTCGCGACGGACGGTATCCTGGATCTGTGCCTGAATGTGGTGGACGGCCTGGTCGTTTATCCGAAGGTCATCGAGAAGCATTTCATGGCGGAGATTCCCTTCATGGCGACCGAGAACATCATGATGGACGCCGTGAAAAAGGGTGGCAACCGCCAGGAGCTGCATGAGCGGATCCGGACGCTCTCCATGGAAGCCGGACGTAATGTCAAGGCGGAAGGCAAGGAGAACAATCTGCTCGATCTCATCGCGGCCGATCCTGCATTCGGTCTGACGATCGAGGAGATGCGCAAGACCCTGGTGCCTTCGAATTACGTGGGACGTGCGCCGGAGCAGGTGGAAAGCTATTTAAGCAATGTGATCCGCCCGATCCTGAAGGAAAATGAGGACCAGCTCGGTATGAAAGCCGAGATCAATGTATAAAAAAGTAAAGGAGATTCCACATGGTTAAAGCAGTTGTAGGAGCTAACTGGGGTGATGAAGGCAAGGGCAAGATCACCGATATGATGGCCGAGAAGGCGGATATCGTCATCCGTTTTCAGGGCGGTGCCAATGCCGGTCACACCATCGTGAACAATTACGGCAAATTTGCTCTGCACACCCTGCCCTCCGGCGTCTTTTATTCCCATACGACCAGCATCATCGGCAACGGTGTGGCACTGAATATCCCGCTGCTGGTCAAGGAGATCGCCTCCATCGTGGAGCGCGGTGTCCCCAAGCCGAAGATTCTGGTGTCCGACCGCGCGCAGATCGTGATGCCTTACCACATCCTCTTTGACCAGTATGAAGAGGAGCGGCTCGGCGGCAAGGCCTTCGGATCCACCAAGTCCGGTATCGCGCCTTTCTATTCCGACAAATATGCCAAGATCGGCTTCCAGGTCAATGAACTCTTCGACGAGGAGCTTCTCAAGGAGAAGGTGCGCCGCGTCTTGGAGACCAAGAATGTCCTGGTGGAGCATCTCTATCACAAGCCTCCCATCGATGAGAACGAGCTGCTTGCTACCCTGCATGAATACCGTGACCAGATCGCGGAATATGTGACGGATGTGTCGGCATTTCTGGATAAGGCCCTGAAGGAGGGCAAGACGATCCTCCTCGAGGGACAGCTCGGAACCCTGAAGGATCCGGACCACGGCATTTATCCCATGGTGACCTCCTCGTCCACGCTGGCCGGATTCGGTGCGGTCGGTGCGGGACTGCCTCCCTATGAGATCAAAGAGATCGTGACCGTCTGCAAGGCTTATTCCTCCGCAGTCGGCGCGGGTGCTTTTGTATCCGAGATCTTCGGCGACGAGGCGGACGAGCTGCGCCGCAGAGGCGGCGACGGCGGTGAGTACGGCGCTACGACCGGACGCCCCCGCAGAATGGGCTGGTTCGACTGTGTGGCTTCCAAGTACGGCTGCAGACTGCAGGGCACGACCGATGTGGCGTTCACGGTGCTCGATGTCCTCGGCTATCTCGATGAGATCCCCGTCTGTGTCGGCTATGAGATCGACGGCGAAGTGACCACCGATTTCCCTGTGACCTCGAAGCTCGAGAAGGCAAAGCCGGTCCTGAAGACCCTGCCCGGCTGGAAGACCGAGATCCGCGGCATCCGCAGGTTCGAGGATCTGCCGGAGAACTGCCGCAAATATGTGGAGTTCATCGAGGAGCAGATCGGGTATCCCATCACGATGGTCAGCAACGGCCCCGGAAGAGATGACATCATCTACCGCGAGTCTCCCCTCAAAAAATAAGATCAGGAATAATAGAAACGAATGATTAAGAACATTGTTTTTGATATCGGCAATGTCCTGGCGAATTTCCGCTGGAAGGAATTCATGCAGGACAAGGGCTTCGATGAAGCCATGATTCAGAGGATTGCCAGAGCGTCGGTCATGAATCCCGCCTGGGATGAATTCGACCGGGGCGAATGGTCGGAGGAGCGGACGATGGCTGCCTTTGTGGCAGCGGATCCCGGCATCGAAGCCGAGCTCCATCAGGCCTATGACAATATCCGCGAGATGGTGACACCGAGAGATTTTGCAATCCCCTGGATCCGGGATCTGAAGAAGAGAGGATTTCATGTGTACTGCCTCTCGAATTTCTCCAAAAAGGCGTACGACGAATGCCGCCACGCACTTGGATTCCTGGAGGAGCTCGACGGCGGGATCCTTTCCTACCGCGAGCTGATCGTCAAGCCCAATCCGGCGATCTATCAGCTTCTCCTCGATCGCTACGATCTGAAGGCGGACGAGTGCATTTTCTTCGATGACATGGAGCGCAATGTAAAGGGCGCGAAAGGCTGCGGCTTCCACTCCTTCGTCTTCACGACGCAGGAACAGGCCGAGGCGGACATCGCAAGCCTTGCGGTGGTATGACGGAGCGTCTCGCTTCGGTATATGTGCAGAAAAAATCAGGACCCGGCGGGTCCTGATTTTTTGTCATCGTGCAGGAGTCAGTATGCTCTGTCCTGTATGGCTCCGGACTTCGAAATGGCTGTTTTTTGCCGGTGGGTGTGCTTGTCAGTCCTCTCTGTCGGTGTTTTCCGCAGCCTGTGTCTGCCCGGCTTCTTCGGAAACACTGCCTTCCTCCTCCGGCGGCAGCACCGGATCTCCGATGGTCGGCTTTCCCTTCAGACGGTCGTACATATAGATGTACAGCCAGGCCATGATCGGGATCACCATCGTCGCAAAGAGGCACAGGGCGAAGAGTCGTCCGCTGCTGCTCGGGTCGAAGAGGGCTGCGATGAGTGTGATCAGATACATGCATACCAGCAGGACCACCACCAGGAGCGCTGCGATGCGCTTGGGTGTCATTTTTACGGGGGGCTTCTTTTCCTTGTCTTCCATTTGCTTCTTTCCTCTTGTTTTTATTTTATCTTGACCCGTTCCTCGCTCAGCGCAAAATACAGCATGGAGACGATGGCCAGCAGGATGATCAGGACTGCGGTGAGAACGCCCCAGACCGTCGCGGTGAAAAAGTCGAAGGCCGTCAGCACCTGAACGGCAGCCAGCACGGTTCCGAGGATCGCGATCGTCTGCTCCTGGGAGTGGCGCTTGAAGGTATGCTCCATGTCGCGGGAGACGGATACGATGTCATTCATGCTGTTCATGGCAAGTGCCCTTCGCCCGGAGGCGGGGATCCCGATCTCGTAGTCCGTCAGGTCCTCCCGGGACAGGATGCGCAGCGTGATCTCGCGCGGGCCGAAGCGAATCCGGATCTTGTCATTCTCGGAGACGCCGATCAGGCTCATCATGTTGCTGTTGAGTCTGGCGACATTGTTCTTGTCATCGGTATCGCCGGCCCAGCAGGTCTTCAGGATGTACTCGGCCTGGCCGATGGCCTTGCGGTAGACCGCTTCCCGCAGGCCGGTGCGAAAGGCGCGTATTCTTTCGCGCAGCGTCTTCCTTTTCCGTTCCTTTTTCGGAATGCGGATCAGCTGGATCCCGGAGTAGACACCGATCTCGGTCAGATGCCGGGTTACGCGCTCACAGGAACTTTCAAAGATCTGCCTGCGCTCCTCGCTTTCAAAGGTGTCGCGGAGCATATAGTACGCCTGCCCGGAGACTTTTTCGTAGCAGGTGTCAAAATCCTTCTGCAGGGCCGGGTCCGTGATCCGGTCGCAGATCCTCCGGTATTCTTCCGCGCGGATCGACTTTAACGGCTTCTCCAGATACCCCATCATCAGGCGGTAGTAGCGGGGAAGCATCACCTTCTGCGCGCCCCGGTTGCCGCGCTTATCCTTCACGCGCCCGTTGTCCCCGTAATCGGCGTTTTCGAGGTTTAAATACATGCGGGAATCGGCATAGGGGTTGAAGATCAGATACTCATAATGCCTGCTCAGCGGAAGCTTTTCCCGGTACAGGGAAGTGGAGAGGAGCACCCGGTGTACCTGATCGGCTTTGGGGATCCCGATATCATAGGATTCCTGCCGGGGCTCATAGACGACGATGGGGGCTCCGAAAAGGCCCGGCGTTTCTTCCGTGTGCTCATACCATTCGCGGCCGTAGAGAAGCTCGATCATACGGTTGGTCAGCATGACAAAATCCGATGCAGGAAGCGGGATCTTGCGCTCGGATAAATAGTCTTCCAGCTCCTTTCCCGAGGCCTTCGAGACCGGATAGCACCGGACGGTCTCATGACTCCCGTTGTAGGAGAGAAGGTGCAGAAAGGCATTCGGTGAAAAGGAGGTATCCTCCGCCGGCACTTCGATCTTGTCCTGCGGGATCTGGGAACCGGCCGCAGCCTGAAAAATGCGGTATACTTTGCATTTTTCGGAGAGCCAGTCCATGCCGGATAAGGTATGGAGCAGCCTTCGGAGCGCCGTGACGGTGCGATCCCGGTAGGCTTTCTCCGGTTCGGTTTTTCCCAGGATCATCGGATCCAGGGTCAGCTGCAAAACAGCGGTATCGGGACCGGTCGCTTCCGAAGGAAGCTTCCCCGAAAGCCCGGGATCGGGGGCAAAGGGGCGCACCAGAACGCATGCGGAGGTGTAATCTTCGAAGGTGTATTCCCAGAGGCCGGTGGTCAGCTTTTCCAGAAACGCGCTGCTCTCGGAAGGACCGGAGAGGGAAAGGACGGCTTTTCGGCCCTTGCAGTCGCCGGTGTTAAGCAGGACCAAAACGGCAGGCTTTTTCCCGGCACGCTTTTTTTCGGAAGTCTTTTTTCCGGAAGACTTCCGGCCCGAAGAAACGCGCACCGTCTCACAACCGGTCTCGCGGCTGAGCGCACGTACAAACGGGAAGGGCCGGAGCGGGCAGATGGCTGCTCCGACGGTTTTGAGACTCTTGCAGGATTTCGAGAGCTGTGCGATGAGGGCCTCGAATCCTTCGAGCAGAAGCAGGAGATTCCCTTCCTGCTCCGGATCCCGGTAGGCGCGGTTTATCTCCAGCTGTACGCCGGCGGCACCGGTTCTGCCCGTAATGCTCTTCGTGACGGTATTTTGCGAGCCGGCATCAAAGATCCGGTTTTTTACGACGCCCCGGTAGGGAGCTTCTGCTTTTGCAAAGAGCGGTTCAAAGATCCCCTCGATGAGGCCTGGGACAAAGCGGTATTCATGCAGCGAAGGGTCCGGTTCGCCCAGGACCTGGCCCGTTTCATCTTTTTCGGGCGCGGTACCGATCTCCAGGGCGTATTCCCGCTCCGCCGAGGCACCGTGCAGATCGATCACAAAGCGGATGCCGTGGGCTTCCACATATTCGGTCAGGGCCTGCTGGTACGGGTTTTGCTCGTAGGGATCATAGTTGGGATCCGACGTATCCGCACAGGCAGAGCAGATCACGTGGCAGCCGGTGACTTCGTGCAGATACAGCGCGATACCGCCGGTGTACAGATCCGCCCACTTGCGCTTTCCGTTTCGAAAATGATCGACGGCGTGCGGTGCGGAGACCAGAATGGGAATCCGCCCTTCCCGGAAAAAGAAGGAAGCCTCGTCTTTTTTTTCATCGCCGGAACCCGCAAGCTGCGCTTCCAGCGCTTTGAGTTGTTCGATAACAGTGTTCAAAATGATCTCCCGTCCGGGACAAAGGGTCCCGATTTTATTGTTCTTCTGGCAGATAATACAGCGCAGCTTCGGAGAAACGCTGCTCGGCAAAGCCCGCCTCCTTCAGATCCTCCACATAATCCGCATAGGAGCCGTAGGCAAAAATGTAGCAGGCCTGCGGGTCGATGCCCGGCACCGAGACAAAGTGGTAATCGCCGAGGTGGGAGGAGCTGTGATAGCCGAAGGTAGCGGGATCCTCGACAGCAAAGGGCGAAGTGCCGCTCCCCAGCAGGTAATAGATCGCAGGCTCCGAGCAGTAGACCTGCCGCCCTGCGAGCGAAGGGGAATGCTCAACGAAGGCAAAGGCATCCGCCACCTCATAGCCGAAGTACATCTGCGGGTAGGTGTCCCGCGTAAAATCACGAACATAATACAGGAAGAATCTTGCGGATGAGGTCAGGTACCAGACCAGGATCCCCGCGGCGAAAAAGGGAAGGGCAAGGCGCGTGTACTTGGTCAGCTCCGCGGCCTTTGTAAAGGGGCCGGCCAGGTCTCCCCGCAGGAGCCGCTGCAGACCGTCCAGTCCGCTTACCGTGAGGAAAATCAGCGGGAAAAAGGCACTGTTTAAGGTGTAGGTATGGGTCTCGATGCAGCTCTCAAAGAGGAGGATCGAGAGGAGCCACAGCAGGACGATGCAGTGCGGCGCGAAGGAGCGGCGCCGGACGGACCGGGCCAGACGCATCACCTCCCGCAGAAAACCTGCGATCAGAAACGGCAGACTGATCAGATACAGATTCGCGAAGCCCGGAACCGAATCAAAGAGCAGATCATCCCCGATCAGGAGATGGCGCAGCATGGCTCCGATCTTAGGCAGGGAAGGCGCCCCGAGCTCGCTTCCGCGGTAGCGCGCGAGCTTCGTCAGGGTAAAGATCCCGAGCTTAGCTTCCGGAAGGTCCAGCAGATTCGTCAGCTGGATCCAGACAAGCGGCAGGGCCAAAGCCAGAAGCACAAAACCCATAAGCAGCCATTCCCGCAGGGAAAAGCGCTTTGCCGCGAGGCTGTAGAGGAGCAAAAAAAGCAAAAAGAGCGGCAGGATCACGTAGGAGAGCGCGTAGGTGTACAGCACCAGACCGCCGATGAGACCGATCACCGGGAAGCAAAGCAAAGAGGAGCCGTCCCCCTCCTTCGCCCGGTTCCCCGCGCGGAGCAGCAGATCGAGGAAAAGCGCGGACATTCCCAGCATGAGATTGCAGTCGTAGGCGAAGCGGGAGGCGAGGACAAAATAGGGACAGATCACGATCAGAAAGCCCGTGATCAGGCCGTGATATCCTTCTCTTCCGAAGCAGCGCTCCGCAGCGTCCGCGCCGCACATAAAGGTGAGGATCCCGAAAAGCGCGGCCGGGAGGCGCAGAAGGAATTTGTGATAGCCGAAGATCCGGAAGAGCCCCGCGCACAGAAAGGCGTAGAGGCTGCTCTGCCCGGAGCCGTAATTGGTCAGGTACAGGGGCCAGGACTTGAGATACCGGTCCACGCCCCAGCCGGCCAGGCACAGCGCGTCATACCCGGCTCCGGCCTCGTCGAGATTGTATCCGTAGGGGAGATCCGTCAGCCGGAAAAAGCGGGTGAAGAGAAGCACTGCCAGAAGAAGCAGGTACAGCCCGGTCTTGAGGGGGTATTTTTGTATGTAATTTTCCTTTGTAAGGTGGGAAATGCCGGATGTACTCATGAAAATCATTATAACATAACAAATCGAACTATCCCTAGAGAATTGTGCTATAATACTAGATGGTTTTTGGCTCGAAAGGAATCTACAGGATAAAGAGGGACATCCATGGCAGGCACAGTATTGGAATATCTGTCGGAATACGGGGGCGACACCTTCGGGGAGCTTCCCTTTCACGACGTGGACAGCCTGATCCTCTCGCAGTTTTGTTATCTGAAATTCGACGGACTCGTTCCGGGGCCGGAAGAGCAGAAGGATTATGTCAGTCTGTCGCAGCTGCGGGAGCATCCGGACTTTGACCGGCTTTTTTCAGACATTCGCTATGAGAAGCCGAACCGGCTCCTCTTTGAGCGCATGGCAGACAGCCGGCGGTTCGGGGAACTGAAGCTGAACTATTACGAGAATATCATCGAACACGACACGGAGGTACAGTTTTCCGCCGTGACCTTCCTGCTTCCGAACGGGGTCATCTACGTGGCCTTCCGCGGAACCGATGAAAATATGGTCGGATGGAAGGAAGACTTCAACATGACCTTCATGGACGTCGTGCCGGCCCAGATCCTCGCCGTGAAATATCTGAATGAGGTGGCGCGGACCTTTGAGGGGGATTTCCTCGTCGGCGGACATTCCAAGGGAGGGAACCTCTCCGTATACAGCGCCATGCACTGCGAGGAAGAGGTACGGCAGCGGATCCGCCTCATCTATTCCATGGACGGACCGGGCTTTCGCAGGGAGGTTCTGAGCCAGGGGGCGTACCTTGAGATCCGGGACCGGATCGTGAAGCTCCTGCCCCAGTCGAGTCTGGTGGGGATGCTGATGGAGATCGATGACCGCTACGAGGTCATCAAGAGCAACAGCTTCGGTCTGACCCAGCACAATCCCTACACATGGGAGATCGAGGGGGCCGAGTTCATCCGTGAGGGCGAGATCGATCCGCGCGCCAAGGCGATCGACCTGGCCGTCAACGAATGGATCCTGGGCCAGAACGAGGAGAATCGCAAGCGCTTCGTGGATACGGTCTATCAGATCTTTGATTCCTGCGAGGCGAACACACTGATCGAATTTGCTTCCGGTCGCAGCCGGAATCTCAACAAGGTCCTCTCCACCCTGCGCGGGCAGGACGAGGAGACGATCCGGATGCTGCGGCGGATCATCCGCAATCTGGTGGATCTGGGAGCGATGCATATGAAAGCGGAATTCCTGACGGAGGCAGAGTCGAAGCGCCGCCGGCAGAGCGCCCGTTCCCAGGAGCTGTGGAACAGTCTGACGGAAGCGGGTGCGCGCACGCTCGAGCGCATCAAAAAGGAGTCCCTTCTGAAGAGTGAAAAGCATCTGAAGAAGGTATCCGAAGGAAAGGAAACAGGGAATGGAGAGAATATCTGAGGAGCTGATGGCGCAGCTGAATGTCGAGACGGCCTTTACCATCCGCCTCGGAAGCCTGGAGATCCCGGTCGCGGAATCGACCGTGATCAGCTGGGTGGTCATCGGGATCATTCTGGTGCTGAGCCTGTATCTGACACACGGGCTGAAGGTGCGGAATATTTCCAAGAGGCAGGCGCTGGCGGAATTTATCGTGACGAAGCTCGACGATATGGTGACGGGCATGATCGGGGAGGAAGGGAAGGAATATGTTCCGTACCTGATCACGGTGCTTTTGTTTATCGGCCTCGGCAATGTGATCGGACTGTTCGGCATGAAGCCGCCGACCAAGGATCTGAACGTGACGGCCGGGCTCGCGATCATGAGCATCGTGGTCGTGCAGATCGCCTCCATCCGCCACAAGAAGGTGAAGGGCTGGCTGAAGAGCTTTACGCAGCCCATGGCGGTGGTCACGCCCATCAACATCCTCGAGCTGGTGATCAAGCCCCTGTCGCTGTGCATGCGACTCTTCGGCAACGTGGTCGGTGCCTTCGTCATCATGGAGCTTCTGAAGACCATCGTGCCGATCCTGGTCCCGGCGGTGTTCAGCCTGTATTTTGATATCTTTGACGGACTGTTGCAGGCCTATGTATTTGTGTTCCTGACCAGCATGTATATACGGGAAGGCATCGAATAAATGACACATCTGTCGAAAATCAACGCAGAAACATAAAAAGAAGCGGAGGAAAAAATTATGGTAGCACTTGGAGCAGGTATTGCGGCACTTTCTTGTATCGGAGCGGGACTCGGACTGGGGATCGCCACGAGTAAGGCATGTGAAGCGTGTGCGAGACAGCCGGAGGCGGACGGCAAGATCATGAAGCTGCTGCTTCTGGGCGGAGCACTTGCGGAGGCAACCGCCATCTACGGCTTTGTCATCGGTATTCTGATCATTCTGTTCATGGGAGCTTGAGCGGCAGCTGCGGTATCACGGCAGCCCGTGACAAAATGGGAGAAAAATCATGCTGAAATTTGATATCAACTTACTGTTTACCGTCATCAATGTCCTGATCCTGCTTTTTGTCGTCTGGAGATTTCTCTTAAAGCCGGTGCATCGGATCCTCGACCAGCGCCGCGAGGAAGTGGAGAAGGAATACCTGGACGCACAGCAGGCGAAGGAACAGGCCGAGAGCGCCAAGGCGGAATATGACAAGGCCCTCGAGGGTGTATCCGAGGAGCGGGCGAGACTTATGGCGCAGGCACAGGAGAAGGCCGGAAAAGAGTATACCCAGATCCTGGCGGGCGCACGGGAAGAGGCGGAGACCATCATTTCCAACGCGCGCATCAACGGCGAGGAAGAAAAGCGCCGCCGCATCCAGATGGCCAATGAAGAGATCACCAATCTGGTGGCGGAGGGTACGGCCAAGCTGGTGACCGGCAGTGACAGTGCGGAGAATGACCTTGCGCTCTTTGACCGTTTCCTGGAGAAGGCAAAGGCGGAGCGCGATGAGGAGCAGGCATAGAGAAGCCGGACATAACCGGCTTGCGTGGCCAATGGATGGCCGGAGGGAAAAGTGAGCAAGAAGAAAAAAACGCTGGCGGCTACCCTGCTCTATGTTACGCCTCCCACAGAGGAGCAGCTGCAGGGCATCCGTGAGTTTGTCTATGAAAAATATGTGGATGAGGATTACCGCAGGGAGGATATCTCCTTTACTTCCGAGCAGGACACTTCCCTCGGCGGAGGCTTCATCCTTCAGGTCGGCAACGAGGTCTACAACTGGAGTACCGAGGGCAGGATTTCGGCGCTGCGCCGGAAGCTCGACAAGATCCGCGACTCGGTCACGGAGGATCAGGACGTCGTCTCCATTATCCACACGACCATCCGCGAGTTTGAGCTGACCGCGAAGCAGCGGAGCATCGGACATGTCACCTATGTCGGCGACGGTATCGCGCACATTCAGGGGCTCAGCCACGCTCAGTACGGGGAGATCATCCTCTTTGAGTGCGGGATCAAGGGCATGGTCCAGAATATCGAGGAGGATTCCATCGGTGTCATCCTCTTCGGATCCGACCGTGAGGTCCGCGTCGGAAGCCGCGCCACCCGTATGAAAATGCGGGCCGGTGTCCCGGTGGGCGATGACTTTCTCGGTCGTGTGATCAATGCGCTCGGAGAGCCGATCGACGGACGCGGCAAGATCGAGTCGGACGACTACTATCCCGTGGAGCGCCCGGCACCTACGATCGTGGAGCGCCAGCCCGTCTCGGTGCCCATGGAAACCGGTATCCTGGCCATCGATTCGATGTTCCCCATCGGGCGCGGCCAGAGAGAGCTGATCATCGGCGATCGCCAGACCGGCAAGACCTCCATCGCACTCGATACGATCCTGAACCAGAAGGACAAGGGCGTGATCTGCATCTATGTCGCGATCGGTCAGAAGAATTCGACCGTGGCCAAGATCGTCAACACGCTGCAAAATGCCGATGCGATGGACTATTCCATCGTTCTGTCGGCAACGGCCGCGGATCCGGCGCCGCTGCAGTATATCGCACCCTATGCCGGCACCGCCCTGGCGGAGTATTTCATGTCCCGGGGCAGGGATGTTCTGATCATTTACGATGACCTTTCGAAGCATGCCGTGGCCTACCGCGCGCTGAGTCTGCTGCTGGAGCGCAGCCCCGGACGTGAGGCATATCCGGGCGATGTCTTCTACCTGCACTCGAGACTCTTAGAGCGCAGCGCGAGACTGTCCGAGGCCTTCGGTGACGGCTCCATCACGGCACTTCCGATCATTGAGACGCAGGCGGGGGATGTATCCGCCTATATTCCGACCAATGTGATCTCCATCACCGACGGTCAGATCTATCTGGAGAGCGAGCTCTTCAATCTGGGCACCCGTCCGGCCGTGAACGTCGGTCTGTCCGTCTCGCGTGTCGGCGGAGCGGCGCAGACCAAAGCCATGAAGAAGGCGGCCGGCAGTATCCGTATCGATCTCGCACAGTTCCGTGAGATGGAGGTTTTTACCCAGTTTTCCTCGGATCTGGACGAGGCGACCAAGTCCCTGCTGCATCACGGGCGCGTGCTGATGGAACTCTTAAAGCAGCCCCTCGGGAGACCCTTGAGCATGGCAGAGCAGGTGGTGACGCTGGTGGCGGCCAATCACCATGTCATGGAGCAGATAGGGCCCGAGCAGGTGAAGGATTTCCAGATGCGCATGCTGGATGATTTTGCACAGAACGATCCCGCCATCCTCTCGGATATCGCGATCTCGAAGACCCTCGGCGAGGAGATGACGGACCGGATTGTGACACATGCGTCGAAATTTGCCGAAAGCTACCTTGCCGAAAGCAAGGCGGAAGAGACGGACGAAGAGGCGGAAGGTTAAGGCCGGAACGGACTGCATATGGCCAATTTAAGAGAAATATCCGCGCGCATCCGAAGCGTGCAGGATACCATGAAAATTACAAATGCCATGTACATGATCTCCTCGACCAAGCTCCGCAAGGCGCGGAAGGACATGGAGGGGAATTCCCCGTACTTTCTCTATCTGCAGCGCATGCTGGCCCATATTCTGACAGAGCTGCCGATGACGGATCACGAATTTCTCGACCTGCGCCCGGAGAAAACCGGAAGCGCCAGGACCAAAGCGATCATCGTCATCACCGGGGACAAAGGACTGTGCGGCGCCTACAACCACAACGTGCTGCACCTGGTGGAACGCGAGATGCAGGGGCCGGAGAAGCACCGGCTCTATGTGGTGGGCGAGGTCGGCAGACAGTATTTTGCGGCGAAGCACATTCATCTGGCGGGACAGTTCCGCTACACGGCACAGAACCCGAGCCTGCACCGGGCGAGAGTCATCACCGAGACGCTGCTGGCGGACTTCCGGGCCGGCAAGGTGGATGAGGTAAGCATTGTCTATACCATGATGCCGAATGCCATCACCAGCGAGCCGCAGGTCATGCATCTGCTTCCCTTAAATCCGAAGGAGGTGAAGGGGCGGCTTCCGGGGATGGACGATCTGAAGGAGGGAGAGCTGAATTTCCAGCCCTCCGTGAAGAGTATCCTCGATCACCTGATTCCCGATCTGCTGGTCGGCTACGTGTACAGCGCCCTCGTGGACTCCTACTGCAGCGAACAGAATGACCGCATGATGGCCATGGACGCGGCGAGCCGCAACGGCCAGACTATGATCCATGAGCTGTCCGTGGAGTACAACCGCGCGCGTCAGGCGATGATCACACAGGAGATCACCGAGGTCGTGGCCGGGGCAAAGGCACAGAAGAAAAAGAAGATGCAAAAGCAAAAGGAGGCCCTCAGAAAATGACAGGACCCGGAAATGTGGGAAAAGGTCATATCATACAGGTCATGGGACCGGTCGTGGATGTGGAATTCGGGGAGGACTGTCTCCCCTTCATCAAGGATGAACTGACCGTGGAGGTCGGCGGAAAGCAGCTGGTCATGGAGGTCGCCCAGCACATCGGCGACGGTGTCGTGCGCTGCATTCTGCTGGGAGCCAGCGAGGGGCTGGCCAAGGACATGGAGGTCGACGCGCCCGGACATGGCATCACCGTGCCCGTCGGTCGTCAGACGCTGGGGCGTCTTTTCAATGTACTCGGCCAGACGATCGATGACGGCGACGAGATCGACAGCGACCTGCGCTGGGAGATCCACCGCGAACCGCCTTCTTTCGAGCAGCAGAGTCCCGTGGTCGAGATGATGGAGACCGGGATCAAGGTCATCGATCTGCTCGCACCCTATGCAAAGGGAGGTAAGATCGGCCTCTTCGGCGGCGCCGGTGTCGGCAAGACGGTGCTAATCCAGGAGCTGATCACCAATATCGCGACAGAACACGGCGGATTTTCCGTCTTTACCGGTGTCGGGGAGCGTTCCCGCGAGGGAAATGATCTCTGGCGCGAGATGAAGGAATCCGGCGTCATCTCCAAGACCGCCCTGGTCTTCGGACAGATGAATGAGCCGCCCGGAGCGAGAATGCGCGTGGCGGAGACCGGACTTACGATGGCGGAATACTTCCGTGACCGGATGGGCCAGGACGTGCTTCTGTTCATCGACAATATTTTCCGTTATGTGCAGGCGGGATCCGAGGTCTCCGCACTGCTCGGGCGCATGCCCTCCGCGGTGGGTTACCAGCCGACGCTGGCCACCGAGATGGGAGAGCTTCAGGAGCGCATCACCTCCACCCGGCGCGGCAGTATCACCTCCGTGCAGGCGGTGTATGTCCCGGCCGATGACCTGACCGACCCTGCGCCCGCGACGACCTTCGCGCACCTCGATGCCACGACGGTTCTCTCCCGTAAGATCGTGGAGCAGGGCATCTACCCGGCGGTGGATCCGCTGGCTTCCTCCTCCCGTATCCTCGAGCCGGATGTCGTGGGAGAGGAGCATTATCAGACCGCTCGCAGAGTGCAGGAGACGCTGCAGAATTACAAGGAGCTTCAGGATATCATCGCAATCCTGGGCATGGACGAGCTCTCCGAGGAGGACAAGGTCACGGTCTATCGTGCCCGCAAGATCCAGCGGTTCCTGTCCCAGCCCTTCCATGTCGCGGAGGTATTCACCGGCGTTCCCGGCAAATACGTGCCCGTGCATGAGACCGTGCGGGGCTTCCGGATGATCCTGGACGGAGAACTGGACCAGATCCCCGAGGCAGCCTTCTTCAACGTGGGTACGGTGGAGGATGTGCTCGCCAAGGCGGAGAGCATGAAGAGGACAGAAGAGTCATGAGTGAGCGCTTCCGGTTGAAAATACTGGCAGCCGACAAGGTCTTCTACGAAGGGGAAGCCGTCAGTGTCACGATCCCCGTGGTCGACGGCTCGATGCAGATCCTGGCGCACCATGAGCCCATGGTCGTCGCCACGATCGAAGGCCTCGTGCAGCTGCGCGTGGACGAAAAACAGGAATATCCGCTGATCGGCGTCGCCGGCCTCGGCTTCACCGAGATCGGCCGTGAGGAAGTCGTCGTGCTGGTGGACTCGATCGAACGCCCCCAGGACATCGATGAGGCGCGTGCGCGGGAGGCTCTGGCGCGTGCGCAGGAGCAGCTTCTCCAGGATCAGAGCATCCAGGAGTACAAGGTCTCCAAGGCTTCCGTGGCGCGGGCCATGCTGCGCCTGTCCGCGGTAGGAAAGCAGCACCACTCGCTGAATCCCTTCGATGATTCCTCGTTCTATTAAGCTGGGGATTGTGAAATCCATAGGAAATGTGGTACAATATTTCTTTGGTGTGATGCACAAATTATTGACATAAGTGTAAGGAGATTTGTTATGAGTGAACAGAAAAAAGGCGGATGGCGCACGAATAAATGGATTCGCGCCGCAATTCCCGCACTGCTGCTTCATTGCAGCATCGGTACCGTGTACTGCTGGTCCGTTTTCAGCCAGGAGATCGCGGATTACATCGGATTTTCCAAGAGCTCCGTGGAATGGGCTTTCAGCTTTGCCATCTTTTTCCTGGGCATGAGCGCGGCCTTCCTGGGCAACGTGGTGGAGAAGGACATCCACAAGTCCTCGCTGATCGCGACCATCTGCTTTGCCACCGGTATGATCCTGACCGGATTCTTCATCTGGTACGGCGGCAGCCATCAGGGAAGCGTGCTTGCGCTGGTCGGCATCTATGTGAGCTACGGCTTCATCATGGGTGTAGGCCTGGGTACCGGATATCTGAGTCCGGTCAAGACGCTGATGCTCTGGTTCAAGGACAATAAGGGACTGGCTACCGGTCTCGCCGTCGCAGGCTTCGGCGCTGCAAAGGCGATCGCAAGCCCGATCATGACCTCCATCCTGAAGTCGTCCGAGGGCGGTGTCTACAAGATGTTCTGGATCCTGGGCTGTGTGTATTTTGTCATGATGTTCATCGGTCATCTGATCCTGGCGAAGCCCGCCGACTGGCATGAGCCGAGCGGCGATGAGAAGAAGCCGGGCATCCTGGAGGTGCTTCGCACGAAGCCGATCACGAACTACATCGGTATCTGGCTGATGTTCTATATCAATATCACCTGCGGTCTGGCGCTGATCTCTCAGGAGAAGCCGATCGTCAAGTGCATCGGCCTCGTGGCATCCGCCGGTATCATTTCCTCGATCTCCGCGATCTTCAATGCGGGCGGTCGTCTCGGATTCTCCACCTGGGCGGATTACCAGAAGGATCGCAATACGATCTACAAGATCATCTTCATCCTGTCCATCGCCTTCACCGCACTGGTGATGGTGACCGGCGGTATCAAGAACGGCTACGGCAACGGTCTGCTGATCGCGCTGACCCTGTGCCTGATCATGGTCGTGAACGCAGGCTACGGCGGAGGCTTCTCCAATGTTCCGACGCTTCTGTCCGACCATTACGGAATGGGCAGCATCTCCGCGATCCACGGCATCACGCTTTCGGCCTGGGCCTTCGCGGGTCTGACCGGCAACCAGGTGGCTACCTACATCGTCAACCACACCGGTGAATTCATCGAGGTCGACGGCAACAAGGTGAACCCGGTCGGTTATCAGAATGTGCTTTACTTCACGCTGGTGATGTATATCATCGCGCTGGTTCTGTGCTTCGTCTTCGTCCGCCCGAGCGGCAAGGCAGCGCAGGAGAAGGCAGCCAAGGCGGCGAAGTAAGCAAGGTAAGTATAGTAAGCTATAGATGCATGACCAAAGGCTTCTTCGGTTTTCGGACCGAAGAAGCTTTTTTTGTATCAAATTTTTTTGTCAACCTGTACTTTCGTACATATTCAAAAATCTAAAAAAAAAATAAAATGTGGAAGAGACAGGTGTTGGGAGTGGGTAATGTCCCCTATTTCCCCGGCAGCCGATTGGAAGAATAGAGCCAAGGAGGTTAATGACAAATGAGACAGAAAATGAAACTGTTGATGGGCATCCTGCTCAGTTTCGCAATGGTTCTGGGACTGATGCCGGGAACAAAACTGACGGCACATGCGACTTCGCCCTATAGCAGTCTGGTATTGAATACAAACGATACCGACGAGGAAGTTGTAGAAAAGAAAGTGCAATTTGGGGGATATGAGTGGTATGTCCTGGAAGATAATTCCACTTCTAACGGCACCGCAGGTACCCTCACGCTTCTTGCTGCAGAGTGCTTTGGTACATCAAAATTTAATTCAAGATCAAGCGACGGAAATCACTACAGTAATTCCTTAATTAAGGGCGCGGTGGATGCCCTCACAAATGAAGGTGGTGCTCTTTATGCTGTTGCCGGATCAATTGATACGGTTAGCTCACTTCAAACATACGAATATGGTAGTGATAGTGTGGTTTATGATACAGCTACTAACGTTAAGTGCTATCTATTGGACGTGGCGACTGCACATACACTTCCTTTGGAAGCATTAAGAAACAGCCTTCCGGATGGGGCGAGCTACAATTTGTGGTATCTTCGTTCCCCCGGCTACAGCACTGATGGTCATGTGCTGGTTACAGCGGTACATGCAGCCTATGCTGATGTTTTGGATACAGAACGTGATGGGAATATCGGATCTACAGTGACTGGCACATATGGTATTCGCCCTGCTTTAAAACTCAAATTATCATCAGTGGTCTATTCTCCTGTATCCCAGATGTTTGCTACCGGAAAAGAAACGACGCCAAATGCCACATTTACTGCTACCGGTCCGAATAGCGGAACTCTTTCCGGAATGACGGCTGATATGAAGTACAGGATTGGAAACGGTAGTTGGGTAGAGGTGACAAATAGCAATGATGTTAATCTGACCGGACTTTCCGCCTGCACGATCCAGATTGTCAAAGAGGGCGATGGTATCATTAATGCAGACAGTGATCCACAGAATATCGTTGTCACCAAAGCAGCGACTCCCACTGCTCCGCGGGCGTATGGTTGCACGACGGTAAATAACAACGATGGAAGGCTCACCGGTATTTCTGCGAGCATGGAGTACAAAAAGTCTGATGCGGCTACATGGACCCCCGGAACCGGTAATACACTCACAGGGCTTGTGCCCGGTACTTATTATGTAAGGACAAAGGCAAATGGTACGGCGCTGGCTTCTGATAATCAGCAGCTGACGATCAAAAGAATTGTTACAGCGTCTGTTACTTTCAAGGTGAGAAACGGTTCATGGAATGATGGAGAAACTGCAGACAGAAGAGTAACTTTAACCGGCCTTGAGGGCAGCGGTCTGAGACTTTCTGCGAACCAGATCCCGGCGGCAGGCCAGAGGCCTAACGAAAATTATAAAGTTGGAAGCTGGGATGTGGAACCCAACACCACAACTGCGCTTAGTGGAACTGTGACCTACACTTACACTTACGAATTGAAGCCGAGGGCTTATCTTACGGTAGAACCCACTGGTCTGAATGTTACTTATTCCGGACAGCCTGAGGAACTTATCACTGCAGGAGAAGCAGTCGGCGGAACGCTTAAATATGCGGTTACGACTCTGACGACGGAACCTGATGCATCACAATATTCGGAAGCTATTCCTACGGCTACCAACGCAGGAACCTACCATGTATGGTATAAGGTGTTTGCTGATGCAGATCACATCGATTCGATTGCACAGGATCTCACAATAGTCATTAACGATGGGCAGCCGGATCCTGACCCTACGCCTGATCCTACCCCGGATCCTGATGATGACTGGATCGATGACGGGACTGTCAGCAGCTTCGTGACCCGTCTGTATCACGTATTCCTGGATCGTGCACCGGCACAGGAAGAGGTAGATGGCTGGACGGATCAGATCGTGAGCGGATCCCTTACCGCAGGACAGGCGGCTGCAGGATTTATCTTCAGCCCTGAGTTTATTGATCGGAACATGTGTAACTCCCACTTCCTGGATTACCTGTATCTCGGCCTCTTTAACAGAGCAGCAGATGATGACGGGAAAAACGGCTGGACCTTCCTCATTGACGAGGGATACTCCAGAGAAATGGTGGTGCAGGGCTTCCTCACCAGCCCCGAATTCTACAATCTGTGTGAGACTTATGATGTGAATCCCGGCACTGGCCTAGCAAATGTTCCGCTCCTGGGCACCATCCAGACCGACCACTGCACCATCGCAGGATGTCCTAATGACGCACCAGTAAAGATCCTGGTCATCGGACTGTATGACACTGTCTTCCAGCGCGTGCCCGAGCAGGAGGAGGTGGACTTCTGGGTAACCCTGATGTCCATTCACAGACCTGATGTCACCGCGAGAGTCATGGTGAACAGCTTCCTGAACGGTGAGGAGTATGCGAACCTCAACCGGAACAACGGAGACTATATCCGAGACCTCTATCATGCAATTTTCAACCGCGATGCGGACGAGGGCGGCTTTAACGACTGGCTGAACCGTCTGGAGAACGAAGGCTGGACCAGAGAGCAGGTGCTCAACGGCTTTACCGGTTCTCCCGAGTTCATCGACCAGTGCCACCACGCAGGCATTGAGATTGGCGGCGAGATTTGATCCTAGGTTTGGGCTAGATAAAAGCATAAGACACGAAT
>JAEEGH010002158.1_pt1 | contig 53767 bp, 43 predicted proteins | sample 9134181 | NCBI WGS metagenome assembly JAEEGH01 (sample SAMN16246544, study PRJNA631951) | gut metagenome | biome: gut microbiome; feature: rumen; material: DP-attached | host: Bos | place: Iran: Karaj | collected 2018-10 | reverse complement strand
GCTTCGGCCATGCCCCTGCTGAAGGCTACGTACGCCCAGGAAGACAAGGAGGCGACACTGAAAAAGGTTGCCGACGTAGAACAGAAACTGTGCGATATGGGGCTAAAATCCGCCGCAGACCTTTACCACAAGGGCGTGATGGAGACGCTTACCTACCTCGACTTCCCGCACGAACACTGGCGCAGCATAAGGAAGAACAACATCCTAGAACGCCTGAACCGGGAGATACGCAGAAGGACACGGGTTGTGGGTTGCTTGCAGAAACATCCTCGGCTCGGATATGAAAACATGCAAGCATGTTTTCGCATCGCTCGCCTTGCGGCGTTTTCTCGGACGGGGAATCTGCCCTGATGCTTGTGTGCGCCAGGCTAAGGCATATCGCCACGAAGGAATGGGGTACCAAGAGATACCTGAACATGAAACACCTATACGAGCTGGAAAAGGAAAACGAGCTGAAACGGGAACTGGAAAAGAGCGGAAAGAAAGGAAATGTAGCCTAGATCTGATGTTGGGACAAACTATTTTTGCGAAAAACCCTTGACACTACCACACACATAATCACTCGTAACCCAAACCATAAATAAGAAGGCTAAACCGGTAAGAAACTCGGAGAAACCAAAGAAAGACGCTCTTGATTGTCCCACATTCAAAGCAACTTTATCATAAAGCGGAATTATTATATTTGCTAAAAATTCTTCACAATTCATTATTCATTCTCACAAATCATTACATATCAACCGCAAATCCGACGAGCAAATCGAAGTTGACCACACGGGCATTCCAGCTTACATTATCAGTTTTCTCACAACCCAATACTTCGAATAAAATCTCGAACATTCTGATAAACAGAGGCATTCAAATCTGGATATGTTTCTAGCACTTTATTCACCCAATCAGGTCCATGTCCACCAACTTCTTTAACAAATCCTTCTAGTTCACCTACAGGAACAATGTATATGTGGTTATCTCTAAATACTCGCTCTAAGCGATTATAGGCATTTGTTGCATCGCCAGCGGGAATAGATAATTTTCCACCATATTTTATTCCATCCCATTTCGAAATCTTTTTAACAATTCCATTTATTTCCTTAATTTCAGCATCGGAAAGTTCGTTCGAATTTGACGAATCAAGCAATCGATTAATATCATTTTTAGCATTTACTCTGTTTATTTTTTCTTTTGGGCTATGAAGGTTTGAAGACAGAATATTAACATCAGCCTTTATACTATCCCAATTTATCCCAAAAACTTCAGCAATCGACTTGATAACTTTTTCATCATTAAGTACATCCATATCAGGAATAAGTCTTACATCAATATTCAGTGACAACAAAGCCTCTGCAGTACCAGACATTCTATGTTTGCCACCGCAATGAATAAAAAGGGTCTCTGAATACTTTCCTTCAGACAGTTTAACATTAGATTCAATCAACGAATACAATTTACAATCCGAATCGCTTTCACAAAGAACAACTGTTTTGTGGAAAAGGCTTGACATTATATTTGAGTATTTTAGTAAGGGATCGCAAAACACATCCTTTATTTTTCGATTATCAAGAATAGAAAATGAGTTTACATCCTTTTCTCTGGTTATACGCACTATTTTTAAACGTTCTTCGCTCGTATCCAACAATCCCTTGACTATGTCTTCGCTATGTGTGGAAATGAATGCTTGCTGATTATCCCGTAAAGTATTCCCTATAATCTGTCCCATTATACGAGCCTGTGGCGGATGAAGGAAGGATTCAGGCTCGTCAATGAGATAAATACGATAGTAGTCCAACATTAGGTACAAAAGAATCCCTGTAAAACTCCTTATACCATCGCCTTGTAGATGAACTTGTTTATAGGATTCAAGCTTGTCGGCAAAATCATTTTGCCGTTCTAGCTCGCTTCCGTAATCACCTTCCAATTTAACTGTCGGCCCCATACACATGGGAATTTCTGCACCATGCAATGAATTCGCTGTAATATTTGTTCCAAAAGCCTTACAAAAATTATCTGAAATCCATTTTGCATATTCTGTGTTATATGCAGCATAATGAATTGGATTAGACCAAGTCTGATTTCTATTAACAATCTTTGCTGGAGCCGAAATACTCAATCTGTTTTCAGTATTCAGTCTTGCAACTAAAGCATTTCTAAAATAATCATAGCCCCTCATGTTTTTGAAATATTCATCGCCACGTTCTTTGTCAAAATTAATTTTTCCATAACCTGTAGAGACATAATTATACAGTTTTCCATCATCATTAAGTTTGTACGCCCTTTTCAAAATGGGCAACAGAGAACCTTCACCTTTTTCGATATTAATATCTGACACAACAATTGTGTTCTGTTCATTTTGGCACTTCACATAGATATCGTTCAAAGATTGACTTTTTCCAGCATTATTCGGTCCAACAAAGAGCACAATATCGTTCTCTTTCAAATCTAATGATTCGCCGTTATTAAAAATCAATTTCGATATATAAGTACGAACAGAATTGTCCATATAAATTCTCCTTCTATTATATGCCCTCCCCCCCTTTTTTTACCTAAACGCCGCGTTCATTCTGATTCAGTAATTTGGCGGATACCGTTTTCAATCGATCGCGGAACACCAAAAAGCTAGGAGCTTGTAAACTGGTCCAATCAAAGGTGTCTCGTTTTTCTTCAATACGGGAATATGATTCATTCTCAGACACATTGAGTAGCGCAGCCAAAACCTTTTTGCCTGAGTTTGGGCTTTTGTCGGACATCGGTAAGTCTTCAAAATATTTCGCGTTTCTACCACCATCAGAATCCAGCAGGCACAACAACCACGATTCACTTCTTGTTTTGGGAATCATGGGAACTCCATGTGGAAAAGACGCAGAATCAAACCCTTCGTTCATAGCGCTCATGGAGGCGTTATATATTTCATCAACGGAAGCGTTTGTATTTGCATCAAGATCATGAAAGTATATAACGCCCCATTTATGGGGTTCATCATTTTCCATTGCAGTCTCTTCAGCTTTTTGCGCAAGACATTTTGCTGAAGCCACAATAAAATGATGGTTAGGAAATTTATTTTTATTCCCACGCACAATGGACGTTTTCTTTTCAGGCTTACCTTTGTCGCTTAGTGAAATCTCGGTTCGACTTACTTGCTTAAATTGTAAATAATTTCGATAGTCCCAAAAGAAATCCAGCAATCGATCAACGCAGTCTTTCAACGGGCCTTGTTTCCGGTCAATTTCATTATAATACAAATCCGTAGGACCTTCGCCACAAAGAATAAAACCCGGCATAAAGACCTCCTACATAGTCTTCAATAATTCCGAAAGTTGAATCAAATCAGTATCACCCATAGCTTCACCAGGGCCTAAAACATTCAACTTGTCCTTCATCATGTCAATGTCGAAGAACCTTTTTGCCTTGGTATAATTATTCGAATCCTTATATAAGAAATAGACACTTTCTTTTGCAATTTCGTCTGGCAAGTAGTTTAAAAGTAGCCCGCTATGGGTTGTCACAAACACCTGTTTTGTCGGATTGCCGTAATTCAAAAGAAGGTTGACTAGTTTTTCGAACATTTCTTGGTTTAATCCGTTCTCGACTTCGTCAAACAAAATTGCATTAGACACGATTGAATTCGACTGTGAATACTGCTGCGAAATCATCAAAAACAAACGGAGTGTTCCGTAACTTAAATTTGAGGCGCTAAAAACCGTTTTCTCTAGTTCAGACAACAATATTGACTTCCAGCCAAAGCGTTGTTTTTGCACCTTGAAACTTTTAAGTGGTGGGTAAAAATCTCGCAACTGATTGAAAATATTCTGTTGTTTCTCTAGGGGTAACGATGCGATAAAACCACATAGATTTTCGCCATTTTCTTTAACTTCAGGCGCTAGTCTATTTTGAGTAAAACGGGTCGATTTGGCAATAGCCCTTGGGTCAAGAACTCCATACAACTGCAAAAAGCGCAAGTGAGAACTCAACTCGGTCAAAAAGAACGAGAATATTGATCCCTCGTATTTTGTTTTCTCATAATCAAAATTATTGGGACCAATCATTTCATTATTGCGACGCAATTTGCCAGACGAGAATGTGTATGTATAATCTTTCTCGACAATCTTTTCGTAGGTGCACCGGAGTTCTCTAGTATTAAATTTTGCCTCCCAAGAGGCTTGTTCGCCATCTATTAAAGCCTCCAGATATATTTCAATAACTTTTTTATCGTTCCCGATCGTAAGAAGGTCGTTGACGGACAAGTCGTGATCGGTCAACCAATCCTGAACTTTTCCGGCCATCATAGCACGAATAAGCCCAAGCAAATGCAATAGGGTTGATTTGCCTGAACCATTAACTCCTATAAGGCACACAAATTGAGGCAAATCACTAATTTCAAAATTAGCTAACGATTTGAAATTTTTTGCAGAAATTTTAGTAATCATGAATGTGGACATTGAATACCTCTGCACCAAAAAATACAAAAATTCATTTTGTCACAAGATGTCAAAGTGGGGACTAGGGTGTGAAAAATAGGTCTCATAGTAGTCTTCTTCACCGAGATAATACAATTTCTAGGAAATCTCTTAATTAAAAAAATCTAATATCCTTAAAGAACCTGTTTACGCATCCATTATCGCTTCAACGAATTTCTTTCCAAAATCATTTGGTGAAGATTGTTGTCCTATATTTAGGCATTCATTTTCAAATTTTGTTATTCCATCATCATCAAGAAGGCCGTAAAATAAAAACACCTTCTTCTTTTCTTCAGAACACGAACCACCATTATACAATTGCACTAATTCATTAATGTCAAACGTGTACAGGTGCTGCAAGATAAAATTCATTTTCCAGAATTCCGCTTCGGTAATCTTTCGGGTAAGTAGAGACTCAACAAGATTCCGTTCGTAAACGGCCTTGACTACGGATTCGGCCTGAGTCAGCAGATGAATTATTGAATCTTGAATTTCTTCCCAAAGTGAAATATCAATACTATTGATATAATCGTCAACAACTTTAGAATCAAAAGGTTTCTCTCCAAATTTTTCAATTTTCTTAACAATAAAACGACTATTGATTGCAATACAGCTCTTATAAAGAGTTGCCAAAGCCGAAAAAGACTTTGTTGTCCCAATTAAAAATGATAACGGTTCCATTATTATTTTTCACCTCACAGCAATTACTATTCTTTTGTGCCGTGCACATACATTCACTACTAATATAAACAATTCAAATTTCGCCGTCAATCCCTAAAATAAATCGCCTTTTATTTTCGCGGAAAAATCCCCTTCCGAGGGTGGCGGCGGAGCCGTCACTCACGGATTTGGGGATGGGCATTGTCTAGATTATCTATTTCTCTTTTCTCACCCCCTTAAATGGCGAACCATTTTGCTTGACGTCCATAAAGCGGCCAGTTTCGGCATTACGCTTTACAAACTGTTGTGTTCTTGGGTTGAACGTTTGGGAACGGGAGCGGACCGCCCCGTTCCTATGGTTATCACCTGACGGTGGATTTGTAGCCATATTGGCTCCTTGGTTATGCCGACAACATTGTCGGACATTTACGTAATCAAACTACACCTAAATTTCTGCATAATTCGTACTTTTCGTTTTCACCCTTATAACAGCTCCTTTTGAACTCATTATTCCAAATCCCATTAACATTTCCGTACCATCATATTTTACACCATATATTTAGTCGTTCTCTGAAAAATACCCGCCTTTTATTCGATGAATAAAAGACCTCATACAGGATTATACAGAGTAACTAGCACATCTCATGGCAAAAAAGCCTCCCAAACGACGTCATTCAAACGTTCAAAATATATAAGATTGCCCATTTTCAGCGAATTTCGCCAATTTAAGGGACTGAATACGTAAGAAAGATTTTACATCGAAAACACCGCAATCACCCTCAACAGGGTTGGGTGGGTGGGGAAGATTTCCACGCCGTAGAAAAGGCCTCCTTCGCCCAAAAACAACTAAAATGGTTGTTTGGTTTTGCCGAACGGCCATTTTTACCATTTCCCCAAATTTTGCATAGATTGGGATTTTTCGGATTGACAAGCGTTCTTTTCGCACTCATCAAAGGAGATCCCCGGTCAAGCCGGGGAAGACAAATAAGTGGGGTTTTGTCAGATTTTTCCTAACGGGAAGCATACAATTTTCTTATCTTTGGGATTTTTTCTCATTTGGGGATATAAGTGCCTATTGCCCGTGGGCGGCAAGACTATTATCGACTGGATTGTAGAAGACACCCTCCCGCTCAAGCCCACCGAAACCATCTTCATTACCGGATACAAGGCCGAGAAGATGGATGAATACCTCAAGGTAAAGCCCGAATGGGGCAACACGCGCACAGTACTCCAAAGCGACCCGCAAGGCCTGGGGCAAGCCATCAGCCTCGCCCTCCCCTACGTGAACGATGACGAACCGCTGCTCATCATCCTGGGCGACACCCTCTTCGACGCCGACATCCAGAGCCTAGCAAACGCCACCGAAAACGTCCTGTACACCTACAAAGTCCAGGACTCGCGCCGCTTCGGCGTAGCCGTCACCAACGGGAACGGGCAAATCGAACGCCTGGTCGAAAAGCCGCAAGAATTCGTAAGCGACGAGGCTATCGTCGGAATCTACTACATCAAAGACGTCAAGGAACTCAAAAACGCGCTCCAGCACCTGATAAGCAACGACATCCGCACCCGCGGAGAATTCCAGCTGGCCGACGCACTCCAGATGATGATTGAACAGGGCTGCAAATTCCGCACCGCCCCCGTAAACGAATGGCTGGACTGCGGGCTCCCCGAAACGCTAATCCAGACCAACACCTGGCTACTGCAGAACAGGCCCAAGCTCAACAACATTTGCCACATCGTTTGCCAGAACAAGTCGATGAACAACGTCAAGCTGATACCCCCTTGCAACATCGGCAAGAACGTAATCATCGAAAACAGCACCATCGGCCCCAATGTGACCATCGGCGACAACAGCGTCATCAAAGATGCCAGCATTCAAAACTGCGTCATATGGAAAAACGAGGAAGTTCATTCCTCGCAAATCCGCGGTCAAGTCATAGCCAAATGCTAATATTTTGAAGGGGCAGGCCTTCCCCCTCGCTCGCACTGCGTAGCTCGCCACCCTTTCTAGCGGGGCCTCATACGCCGGCCCCGCAACGCCCCGCTTATCGCCTTCTTGTCAACTTCGTTCGTTTTCTTGCAGGCAAAGACGGAGCCAATTTAATATCCTTTAGCAATTGGGTACCTTCTTTCTTTTTCATTACAGAACAAGACTCCTCGATACCCTTAACATATTCTGGATGCAATTTTGCTAATGGGGCTGCTATTTTTTTATATCGTCGCCAGTAAGCACTATCTTCTTTCGCAGCATCTATATTTTGATACAGTTTCTTTCTCACACAAACTTTTGTACTTGAAAGATAATTGTTTAAAAAAGACGACAAACCAATGCTGTCAACATTTTTCATCAAAAGAGCATCTTCTTCATCAAGAAGACTCGAAGTGCCACCCGAAATAAAAACTACTGGGACTCCATCCAACTCAGGAATACCCTTTAATTTTTTTCGACCATAGTAAAACCACTTCATTTTTTGCCCTATGGCAATCAACGGGATAATTTCAGCTGCCAAATCAGGAGAAATTGCGATTCTGTCTTTTTGCGCCAACGTTGCTATTCTAAAACCCAAATCAATATCAGGTCCAATGAAATCTATAGAATCCGAACCTTTTGTTTGCAGAATCAAATTATCAACAGGAAAACCCGCAATCCAAGCAGTTCCCTTTACATGAATTTTGGTTTTCTGTTTATTTTGCTCTTGGACAAGTTTTTGAAAATGAAGCGTATAATTCTTAGCCTCTTCCCATTCTTTTAGAGGTACATAAAAGAGAATCTCATCTCCATTATATTTCCAAAAATGAATTCCTTTTTTCTCCATCTTTTCACGGAAGTCCTGATAAAAAAAGGCTATATCAGGAGCCCAATTATCTATGGAAGCCTTGGCATTGCATCTTGACTCATGCTTTAACTGAGTGCTTACTACGCAGTCAGCACTAAAAAACAAAACAACATTTGGTTCAATGGGGGAAATAGACAAAGTCATTTTTTCCCAAACAAATATTCAGCCCTAGCGGCAGCAGCAGCAACAGAAACATGAAAAAGACTTGCTAATCCCGCAATTCGGAAAGCATCCGTACTTGTCTTGTACGAATTCCATCTTCTTTTAAACTCATCCTCAGGCATCAAGAGATTCGCAGCAAAGAAATTCGCTTCTTGTTCCGCCAAAGATGTTCCTAATCTGAACGCTTTTAACGGAATCTGTCCTTGTTTTGAATGAAGGAAATAATGTCCTAATTCATGAGCCATCGTAAATCGTTTACGCTCCGGCGTTGCAGAAACATCAAGCGTAATCGAAAAATCATGTTGTCCAATCACTTTAATAGAATCTTCAGACGAAAGGTTTTCACTTTCTTCGATAATTTTACCACCAAATGCTTTGACAACATTGGAAAAGTTTTCTTCTTCAATAGGATCAAAATTAGCGACTTCCCGAACTCGGTCTGCAATCTGTTTTATGAGGGCCTTCCCCCAATTGCATTCTTTTATTTCGTTCATTGCCATATTTTATGCCCTTTTTCGAATACATAAACTAGAAAAAACATTCTTGTGCGTAAAGTAAAAAATATCACATTTCGTTATTTTTTTCCATATTAGTTCAGTATAATTTCATATTAACTAATCCCTTAAAAATAAAAACATTATTTGACACTAAATGTCAAAACAGTCCTTTTCTCAAAAAAAAGCGATTTTTCACAAATACACCCCGTCAATCATCAATTTCAACAGGGTGGGCCGGGTGGGACGCACTCCCCACCATAAAAAAAATTCTCCTGCCCGAATTTCTTCGGACAGGAGATGTTTTGTTTTAGGGAATTTAAATTTTATTACATTCTGTGGAAGTCGTCTTCGACGCGGATGATATCGTCTTCGCCGGTGTATTCGCCCACCTGGACTTCAACGATCACGAGCGGGAGGCGGCCTTCGTTCTGCAAGCGGTGAACTTCACCCACCGGAATATAGGTGGATTCGTTCGGACGCACGTAGAAAACGTTCTTGCCGACAGTCACCGTAGCGGTGCCGCTTACGACCACCCAGTGTTCCGAGCGGTGCAGGTGCTTCTGCAGGCTGAGGCGCTTGCCCGGCTTCACCACGATACGCTTCATCTTGTAGCGTTCGGTAGATTCCAGCACGGAATACGTTCCCCACGGGCGGCTCACGGTCTGCGGCACGTTAATGAGGTCGGAACCGCGTTCCTTGAGTTCCTCCACCACCTTCTTGACCTTCTGGCTGCTGCTGAGCGGAGCGACCAGGAGGGCATCCGGGGTATCGACGATGAGCATCTTGTCGAGGTCAATCGTAGCGATGGTACGCTGACCGCCCATCACAAGGGAATTCTTGGAATCCACGGCAATGTGACGCGGGTTCACGTTGTTGCCGTTGGCGTCGTGCTGGTATTCACCATAAAGACTGTCGAAACTACCGAGGTCGCTCCAGCCGATATCGCTCGGGACCACCTTCACCTTGTTCGACTTTTCCATGACGGCATAGTCAATGGAATTGGCCGGAATAGCCATCATGTCGTCGCGGTCGATGCGGATGGGTTCGCCATCTTCGATTTTAGCATTAGAAAGGGCCTTCTGGGCCTTTGCCAGCATCTCGGGAGAGTACTTGCCGAGTTCGGCGAGGAATGTCTTTGCCTTGAAGCAGAAAATGCCGCTATTCCAGTAGAAGTTTCCTGCCAGCAGGTACTTTTCGGCGGTAGCGCGGTCCGGCTTTTCCACGAAGCGCTTCACGCTGCCGCTGTTTTCGCCATCGGCTTCAATATAGCCATAACCCGTTTCGGGGCTAGTCGGCGTGATGCCAAAGGTTACCAGGTTGCCGGCCTTCGCAAGTTCTTCAGCACGGAGCAGAACCTTCTTGTATTCGTCTTTCTTGCGGATCACGTGGTCCGAAGGAGACACGAGCACGATCGTTTCCGGATTCATCGTAAGGCAAGCAAGGGCAATCGCCGGGGCGGTATTACGGCCCACCGGTTCCAGCAGGAACTTACTTCCAGTCATGCCTTCCGTTTCCAGTTGGTCCTTAGCCAGGAAGAACTGGTCGGCATTAGAAACAATGAACTGTGATTCGCAAACGGCGGAATTGGTAACCACCGTCTTGCGGAAAAGAGACTGACCGTCAAAAAGCGGCGCGAACTGTTTGGGCATCAGGGATCGGCTCACGGGCCAAAGGCGCGTGCCCGAACCACCACAAAGAATCAAGTTAATCATAAGGCATTTTTCTTTTTTAGAAATAAATTTTAAAAATATAACAGATTCCGGCCCTGCAACGCCCCACTTAACTCTACAAATTGTTTTCGAGAATCTCCCTAAAATCAAATTTCTCTAGTTGCATTACATACGGTGGAATATTTGTCTGCAATAAATTTCTTATTTGATTCTCGTTAGTTTCCAAATACAAGAACGCATCTAGCAAAACGGAATCTTTCAAATGTTCTCTAAAATCAACGACCAAATTTTCTGGCATTCCAATATCTTTGGCAATACCTCGCGCTTTTATTGAGTAGCCTAAAGCAATGGTTGGGATACACATGGAATACGCCGAAATTACAGAGTGAGTCCTTGCTCCAACAAAGAACTTACATTTTGAAATCACATATCGGATTTCGCAATAACTTAACAATTCACTATTCAAGATGGATATTCGAGGATTATTACTCAATTTAGCCTTTACCATATTGCAAACAACAATATCGTTTTGCCCTTTCCAAAATACATGAGGAATAAGAAGTATATGATATTTTGTATTTTCAAGAATATGGTTTATCAGTTCCAGCACTTGTTTCGCCTTGTTGGATTCTAGCGTATTATCCTTCAAAATATAGTTACTCAAATTAATTCCAACAACGTCACCGTCTTTAAACATTGACGGCAAATCACAAGGCTGAGGCTTCAAAATAAAGGCAGGATCAGGAAGCAAGAAAACATTATTCAAACCTAAATCTTTAAAGAATCCATACGACAGAGATTCTCTTGCGTAAATAGCGGAAAATTTTTTTAGCGTACCAAGTTTAACAGGGGATAAATTTTCTTTTCCCATAGAACACCCCCACAAAATCGTTTTAACGCCTTTTTTACACAAATAGTTATTTGAGTAAACGGTTTCATTATCTCCATAACACATCATATCACCACCAGTAGAAAGATAAATTTCCCCCGGTTGAATAGTTTTCATATAACGCAAAAAAGAATGATATGCTATTTGCATCCGCAAACTTTGTTCCTTTACAACAAGAAGGAGTATTTTTCGTATAACCCTATAAAAAAAAACTATCTTTGCTGATATCAATGTGCAGTATTTTTTTAATCCCAGAAATGTATCAAGCTTTTCATTCGTTGTATAAGCAACAATATTTGCGGCAGGTTCATTCAGCAAAATCGCAGTAGATTTTGTTATCGCTTCGCAACCTCTGTTACCGCCATCCAAATGCATTAACAAATGAATTTTCATTTTTGCAAATCCTTTTTTTCAATAAACCTATCTAGCTAAAATTTTCTTACTTACACGATTCCACAGAACAACCACATACGAGAATTCTTTCGCTTTTCTAAAAGCAGCCCAAAACAGGATGTTGGGTACGACCAAACAAATGCAACATTTTGCCCCTAAAACAAACCAGCCACTTGATGGAAGTATATCACATATCATTAATGTAGCAAAAGATATTAAAGCAGTAACAAAAACATATACGAGAATTCTCTTGAAATAAGCCTTAGGCGACATTTCAAAATATTTCTTAAACAAAATATATGTACCCCATGGAACACTGATAACAACGGTGCAAAATATCGTTGATAACATAACACCATTCATACCAATAATTGGCACTAGCGTTAAACTCAGCGACAAATTTACAACAGTCAAAACTAAAGGGCGAAAACGGTCTTCCCACCACAATCCAGCAGCCTCTCTATATGTAAAAGTCATATTCGTGACTCTGGACAAATAAAAATATAATACAATAAGAACCATGGTCGGGAACGGAAATGTAAGTTCCTCACCAACCCATGTTCTCATAAAATGCTGGTATAAGGTTACCAAACTAATCGCGCACCAACTTGTAATCCAGCCATTTGCAAAGGTAAAATTCATAAAGTCATTGTAATTTTCCTCTCTACTATTGGTTATCATTTTGTTTCCAACACCAGCTGTAATTGAAGCCGTGATAATGGTAAGAAAGCCGATGATTGCACTCTGAACATAAAAATAGTTGTTGTAAATAGCAAGGGGAACCAAACCAAGAAAAGTCGAAATAACAATTGTGCCAACTGTGGAATATACAACACCATAGATTTTATACGAAACCAGTCCAACAACTCTTTTTTTGATTCCATTTATTTCGTGTTCAGGCACCTTCCCTCGGCACTGTATTTGAGGGTACATTTTATTAGCAAGGAAAGCATTCAAAATGTTGGTCAGGACTGTAGCTAAGGGTATGACCAAAACATAGATATAGTAATTTTTGAAAGACAACAAGAAAATTATCTGCAAACTACTGCTAAAGAACGAAACAATCGATGTTCTTTTGCTTATCAAATCGTTTCTCTGATGTGCCGAAAATAAAGCCTGTTTATAGGCAAATAAATAATAGCTCAGAACAGTATTTGCAAGATATATCAAATAAACAACATATATATCAACATTAGATGGGACCTCTCCTGTTATAAAATTTGACAAAAAAGGTACAATCAAGAGGCCAACAACAAGTATAATAGAGCCAATAATAAGATATATTTTTCGATAAAGATTCAAAAAAGCACATAGCAAATCGTTATTGTCTTCTGCAATTGGTTTATACATGCTGAAAACTATTGCCGAACTTATTCCAAGTTCAGAGATGCTTAACACCTGAAGAATTGACGTAAATAAACTGTTAAGTCCAAGATATTCTGCGCCGAGGCTTTTTATAAGAATTGTTCGGGTTGCAAAAGGAAGTGCAATTGAAATGACTCTTTCAACCACACCCCATATTATATTTCGGAATGCATTTTTTGTTCGTTCAATTTTCATAGAATTAATTAGTCTTCACTATAATTCTTAATTTTTAATCGTAAATACGGAGTATACCTGCAAATCAAGTACTTTAAGCAATTTTTCACGCCTTTTATTCCATTAGTTTTTTCGTTGCATATTCTATCTAGATATGATTCAACAACAAAGTTTTTGTTACATTTTGACGCATTGGAAAGAGAGTTGATAACGCACTCCGTCAAACCTTTTTCTATTGGAGTGTAAGAAATCTTTTGTCCACATATTTTTTCCAATTTACTGCTATCAAATTTTCTGTCCACTAATTTTGCATAGATCCTCTGCCACTCGCGACCAAGTAATTTCGCAACTGTAACAGAACTGTTTTGCCACACCACTTTTGCCAAAATATTCTGACTTTCCAGAGCCTTCATATAAATGGATAATATTTCATTCCACGATTTAGTCTCTGGAGAAGCTATTTGAATCACTTCTCCCAAAGCAGCTTTATTGCCAACAACCAAGGCTATCGCTTTGGCAACATCATCTCCATACGTCATAGATGTAATCTTGGATGATAAATCGCGTTGAAAAACTATTGGCTTTCCATCTTTTGCTCTCAACAACCAATTACTAAACTCATAACACCCTAGTTGTAAACGATAATTATTGTATGTTACAGAAGGTCTAATTATGGTCCAATTCTTCTGTTTCTGGGCAAAAATTAAATTTTCTTCTTTTGCTTTAGCAAGAGCATACTCATTCGTTTTCAGGTACGCTTCATCCTTGCACACATCAAGAAGTCGAGGAGATTCTTCGGTCAATGGCTTATCGGAAGGAGCATACACACGGCATGAACTTAGAAAAATATACTGCGAGCAAGATTGTAGAAATCTATTAATTCTTGATTTTAGCTGATTCTCTGTATAAATCATAAAATCAACAATTACATCATATTTCTGATTAAGTAAGTCATTAAGAAAGAGATCATCCATTGCATTACCAATGATATACTTAACCGTTCCATTGTCAAGATGTCTTTTTCTAGATGTTATAAAAACTTCATTTCCGTTTGCAATTAATTCTTGCGCTAATGGCATGCCCATCGCGCCCGTTCCACCTAATAATAATACTCGCATATTTTTGATTAATGTCCTCAAATTTTTATTTGATTACAATCCCGAACACTTATCGTCCGATTAACCTCTTAACCGCATCAATTCCTTTCTGCCCAAGAAACTGCTTAGCAACTCGCTTAGCCGAATTACTTACATCAACATCAATAGAACTCATAATGTCAAAAGCACTTCTATCGTCATAATCCTTTGTAAATACTTCAAAGAAAATGGGTTTATCTGTATTTTTATTCAATACGAAACCAGAATATACGGAATCAAATTCTTGCTTTGTTTTTGCAGAAAGATATTTAAAACCTAATGATTCGACATAACTCTTAACAACATTATTTTCGCCTTTGCCAAAATGATCAGCCGCAGCAATAAAGACATCTGTTGCTTTATCTCCGAAAAAATTATGCCCAGGAGCAACGCTTTGCTTAAATATTCCGCCACCATTATTATTTATTAAAAGAATTCTCAAATTCCCCGCAAGATCTCTATTGCCAAGGCTATTCATATCATAATAAAACATTAAATCTCCAACAACACAAAAATGAAGATGACTTTTATCGGCTAAAGCACCCCCTACCGCCGACGAAAGAACGCCATCAATCCCTCGGCAACCAACATTTCCATATGTTTTTATTCCGCTTGGAAAATCGAATAAAGACCACGCTCTTACAGTATTACTCGCACCAATATGGAGAACAGAATCAGACGGCAGCACCGCTGATATTTTTGCAGCCGCATAGACATTTGAAAGAGGCAGACTTTCCACCGGAACCTTCAACGATTCTTTCACAGCAACACAATCACGCAAATAGGAATCATTCTTATTCTTATCATTGATATATTCCTGCAAAAAACTCGTTAAACTCATCTTGAACACCTTTGACAAACTGCCAAAAGTATCTCTTAGTTCTCCATCGGGATTCACGCGCCATGTTGTTCTAGCAGATTTAAGTTTTGTCATCGTAGGCCAATCCGCCATTTGCTCTCCAATATGAATCAGGCAGGCTATATTGCTCATTATATCATATTTTTTTCTTTGGAAAGACAACAAACCAGCATGAAACGCGTATTTGCCATGATATCCACTAGTATGGTCGCAGAATACAACAGCATCGTGTGATGCACAGAACGCATCCATATACTTTGTTTCGGATTCTGAAAAATCCCTATGGCTACCAATATATACAGCTATTTTTCCACTAGGCAATTCTGGCAAATTTTCGTTAACATCATATCTTTCGATTTTTCGAGCATCATATAATTCCTTACAGGAAAAATCATAATCATCATTGCAACAAGGGAGGTCTATATGAACAGGTCCCGGATTTGTACCCTTTGCAGCTAACAAAGCCTTATTTACAAGTAATTCAGTCTGTTTAATATCTTCTTTGTCTTTTATTATGGGAAGTTGTGCTTTGCATACGGCAATATCATTGGGAGATACACTCCTATCAATGACTTGCGGAAATAAAGTCCCTATATGATAATATCGATGTATTCCCGTTACAGCAATGATGGGTAATTTTCTGTAAAAGGCTTCAGTCAAACCAGGGAAATAATTCCTCGACGCGGTGGCTTCTGTACAAGCGATGATTACAGGCTCGTTGAATTCCTCGGCTATTCCACACGCCATATACGCAGCACTTCGTTCATCAATAGACGAATAGATTTCAAATCCACCATTATATTGCAACGCAGCGATAAACTCCAAATCAGTCGTTCCCGGAGATACAACAGCTTTTTTTATCCCATGCTTTAGCAATAAATTAACAAGAATTTGTACACTAAGATTATGAGTATATCCTGAAATCATACCTACCCTTTTAATTTTTCTCAAATTTATCTAAAGCATTCCTCAAAGCATTGATATAGCCATGCCCATACTTCAAATCCGGTTCCATGTAGTTACCTTCGCCCCATTCATTCCATGATTTCAAGAACACAATTTGATTTTCTTCCTGTTTTTTTGAAATCTTCTGAAAGACATCCTCGCAATGTTTTTGAAAAAACTTAGGGGTAGAATTTGTAAAAACATATCCATGAACCGTACTTCTAGGTGTATGATCCCAATTAGGAAGTAATGTTGGATAAATATCCTTATTTAATATTTCTTCCGAGCCAATTAAAGTCGGATATATTCTTTTATAATTGTATTTCTCTGGCGAATGAGTGATGTAGGACAATATTTTTCTAAAGAACCAGCCAATGCCCCACTTTTTATGCCTTTTAAGCCGACAAGAACAAACTGCATCAAAGCCTTGTTTTTTTATATCTTGATATTCAGAAGCGATTTCTGTTGAATACGCAATAAAATAAACTCCTGGCAAACCATTTTCTTGCGCAAGTTTATTCCATGTTTTAATGAATAAAGAAACATCATGAAAAGCAAGAGGGCGATATATCATAAAAACAGGTTTATCAGCTATTTTTATATATCGCTTATCTTTGAATGCTGGCAACACTTTTTCAAAATGGATTTTATAATCATCTAATCCTGGATATAATTGCTCTGCTAAAACCTCAGCCTTAGAAACACTTCCATCCTTGTTCCACATTTTACGAGCCCAACTTTCATTTGCCCAACAAAGGCAAAAAGGAAAATCAGGTTTACCGCTATTCAAAACTTCATCAAACGGCCTTTCTAGCTCCATTTTACCATTGCCAAACCAGTAATGGTAATAACAAAAGCCGTCAACTCCAGCTTCTTTCGCCAACTCAACTTGTTTCTGACGGACTTCAGGCAATCTTAAATCATAAAAGCCTAAGTCAGCAGGGACTTTGGGCTGATAGTGACCTCTAAAAAGTTTTTTTGCTTTAGCAACATTAGTCCATTCAGTAAAGCCTTCACCCCACCATTCATTGTTATGCTGTGTAGGATGGTATTGCGGAAGATAAAAAGCGACAACCTTCATTTATATCCTCATATTTAGTTTTTGGGCGTTTATTAAATACTCATCATTCCAAATTCTTCCAATTGCATACCAGAAAGGAATCGAAATGAAATAATACATACAAAGAGAATTTGAGAAAGGCATGGCAATAAGAATATACAAGATAATTGACATTTCACACGCAAAATACTTAGTATTGGGAATTGCCCTAATAAAAGTTGATGCAATTAATAGTGCAAATGCAAATGAACCACAAATTCCAGTTTCAAAAAACATTTTTACAAAATTACAATCGGTGACTCCTCCAAAACCTAATCGTCTCGCCTCCGAACCACCCGACCCAATACCATGACCAAAAGCGTAATATTGCATGTTATCTAATATAGCCTGTCTTCGATGTGAGAAATCTTCAGAATAAGATTTTTCGTTTATAAATCTTTCAGCAACCTTTGTTCCATAATCAGAAAAAGAATTTAAGGTATTATCATTTACAAACAAGATGGCAATGGTAGCAAATACTATGGAAATGCATGCATATTTAAAAATTTTTGAAAACTTTGGAACTATTAGATATACAACGTATAAAACAATAAGAACTGAAGAAAATGCCCAAGCTATTCGATGCTGGCAAAGAAATACAGCCATCAGAATTATTAAAAAATTAAAATATGTTATTTTTTTTGACATGTCATTTCTAAAAATATTAAATAGTACTATAGATAAACAAAATATAGAAAAATAGCTTACGAAATATGAATCCTGAAAGAAGGCTGGATATCGAAGTATTTTAGAGTATTCCTCCGCAGTACGCACCCATTGTTCATGCCACGTAGAGTTTCTTGCTGAAACCAGAGCTCCAATATACCAAGAAGGCATTGTTAAATAACAAATAGAACTCAAGAAAAACATCACACTTGTCGGCAAAATCATTTTGTCAAAAAAAAATCTATTTGGTCGATTGTCAAATAGCCCTATATAAACAAACAACATTGGCAATATATAATCCGAAAAGTCCTGCAAAAAACAACCGAAAGGACGTCCATTGTACAAGTAGCTGAATCCAGAAAGGACATTGAACGCGAAAAAAAAAGAAAAGAATAATTTAAAATTAGATTGCTTATCCTGCCAAAAACAAGCAACAGCGATAACGCTAATTAGTATACCAATAAATTTTAATGCCCCCCAAAGCCAAAACATCTTAAAGAATGTCATCGGAAGACTTACTACAAATATCATTGGAATTATTAAATCAACCCAATTATATATATTTCTTTTTACGAACATACACCTACTTTATTTTTCATTTATTACATCTTTATAAAAATTTTTCGTTTCATATCGTGATTTACTCCACGAAAAATTCTTTACATTCAACAAGCCTTCTTCAACTTTCTTTGTGTAATAATCAGGATTGCTTAACTTATATATTTCACACGTTTCGTCTTCAATTTCATTTTCAGAAAAATAAACTACAGCATTTCCTCCTATTTCAGGAATACAAGATTTTTTTTGACAAACGACAGGACAACCACATGCTTGAGCTTCAATAATAGGAATGCCAAAACCTTCATATTCACTAGGATAACACAAAAAAAACGCCTGATTATATAAAACTCTCAACATATCGTTATTCACATAATCATATTTTTTATAGCGATTTTTTAGATTTTTTTCCAACAATTCAACTTCCGAATCACAAAGATTTCCGCCACCAATTATTACTAATTGAAATTTTGTAAATTTGCATACTATTTTTACAGCCAAATCAAATCTTTTATAGTCTGTTCTTGCCCCAACAAACAAAATAATATTTTCTTTCGAGACCCCCTTAACCATATAATATGACTGATCATCATATCCATTATAAACAACTTTTAGCAGTCCTTGGTAATTAGGATAAAACTTTTTGAAATCATTTAATGTATTTTTTGAGATACAAATAACACCTTTACTATGAGCAACAGCTTTTCTTTTACGAATTTTCCGAATATAAGCAAGGATTCCCCTTCCGTATATTTCATTTGTGAAATCATGTATAGTAGTGATGTTATATGCATTTTTATTTCGTGAATATCTGTAGTAACTAGAATGAAATAAAAATGGTTCGTCTTTCCACTTATTTATTTTTAAGGATATGAAACGCTTTATTAATAATAATCGACTTGACTTGACAATAGAATCTTTTAATAAAGATTTATTATATACATGATTCTTTATTGCTGAATCATATACAATACGAAAAGATGGAAAAAATGTATCACAGGTGGTGATTTCAGACCAATAAACTGAGCCTCCGCCGCATTTTTGCAACGAATAAATGATGTCATCATAAACTACATTCATAATATTTCCCTATACTCGTTCCCATCTATTATTAGAATATTTTTTTACCGTTTTGGCAGGACATCCCGCCAAGATTTCATTATTTCCAAATCTACCTATAACTACCGAATTGGCTCCAACAACACACCCATCACCAATTTCCGCACCAGCCAAAATTACAGCATTTTCTCCAATCCACACATTGTTGCCGATTTTCACCGGTTTCGTTACAAGCCTTCTTTGATTAGGAGGAATCTCAGGACAATCCTGTACATCACCTTTGTAAACGCCATGGCTGGCATCACTAATAAAACATTTAGACGCAATAAGAACATTATTCCCTATCTCAACTCGTTCATGGGCAACAATGTGTGTTAAATCGCCCATTTCACAATTATTTCCGATATACAACGTCTCACTAGTTCCATCTAAATCAAATCGACAAAACCTTCCAGTTGTTAATCCAGCACAGCCACATAGAGATCTTCGCCCTCTAATATAAATTGGTCGCCTTACAAATCTAGCCTGATTCATCGTAAGTTTTGTCATTATCAAACTATACAAATTCTTTAGAAATTCTGATAGAGAATAATGATTTCGCATGGCAAAACCTTCTGATTAACTTTTTATTCATGTTTCAAAATATTCTGAATTTTCGAATCATCTCCCCAAACAGCCTTTGAATCGTAAGGGCGATCGGGGAAAGCGCCATATTTCAACTTAATATTGTACCTATTTTCCCGAATAAAACGCTCCACCCTATCTGCCAATTTTTCAGGATGTCCTGAACAGATGTTAATAATTCCAGTCGTTTCTGTTTGGCATACAGCACAAGCAACCTGCTCACAAAAATCTTCATAGTCAATGAAGTCAAATTGGTTCTTGCCCTGAGTGAACGGAAATTCTAATTTACCATCAGCTTCTGCAGCAGTAATCTTCGAAAAAATGGAGCAACCGTATTGGCTGTTGCCAACAATATAGTAACCCCTCAGCCACATGAATTCTTTGCCCATTTGCTTGCAAAGTATTGCAGTGAGTTCCCGCAAAGCATTTTTGCTTATGCCATAAGGCGTAATCGGATTGCATGGAGTATTCTCTTTGATACTTCCTTCAAAGAAACCAATTTCATGCATTGAACCCATCACTGCAATCATCTTAATATCAGATTCAGCAAAGGTTTTGATAAAATTGTAGTGCTTTGGAAGGTCTTCTATATGCGCATCCGAGTAATGTACAAAGCCATCTCTCCAAGCCAAATGTAAAAGAACATCCGGTTTACTGAAATAATTATATGGATCTTCTATTTCAAAGAGATTACACGCACGCCTATCAGCTCGTTCATCAACACGATCAATCTTGAAATCTGCCGCGACAACTTCGTTGCCACAATCTAAAATGTGTTTTACGATTCCTTGACCAAGGTATCCGTTTGCGCCCGTAACTAAAATTTTCATATTTTAAATTCTCCAAGTATGCGTTTGTTCAAAACAATGAAGTCTTTTATTTTTCACCCAAAAGTGTCAAAAGCCAATTCCTAAGAGAGTATCTATTATAGATTTCACTATCAATTTCTCTGTAGCAACCTTTCAAGAAACTAATCTCAATTTTCGGATTGTCCCGATTAAATATTTTTATATTTTGCTCATTATAGAAATCGTAATTAATGATATCCTGATTGGTCGTCATCAGTTTTTTCTTTAAACCAACAATTTCAATTGTACGCATCGTAAGTCCTGTTTGCGTAGAGCTTTCAACATCAAGGATACATCTAGATTTACTATACATCAGATATACTTCATCTAATGGCATAAGGTTGAAATGCACATCAGACAATTTTACATTTCTATAGTGTTTATTAAAAATTTTGTTATACAAAAAAACAAAAATATGAGGAACGTATATATAATAATAAAAGTCTAAATTATTGTTTCTGCATTGCTCTTCTATTTTTTTTATTATTGAAATCCGATCACCATGACCTGTTCCTATAAAAGCAAGATCATATTTATTTTTATTCTCTGGGTCAACATGCGGCATCACTCTTTCACAATAAAATAAAGGAAGAAATCTTATTCGGTCACTATTTTCTAGATAATCTTTTCTGTCGAAGGTCCAGACTTCATCATAAAAATTCCACTTATTTTCGATTCCTTTGTTATTGTAAAGACTGTCCCACATGTATAAGATCATTTTTGCTCGAGGGTATTTATCCTTTAACTTTTTCAAAGCTCCAGATGGCGTATATTCACCTCTAATAACCAATATATAATCGATCTTTGTCTCGGACAAATTCACTATTTCATCAGCATAATACCGTTCAAGAGTATGATTAATATACGGCTTAAACTTTATTCTACCTAAAACTTTTGCCCAAAAGCCATCATTCGGTTTATCGTTTAGAACGATAACTCTAGCTCCTAAAGATTTTATTTCATCAGCTATTTGCTTTGAATAGCCATGATTTGATATCAATAATACCGTTTTGCTAAACAAACTCATTTCAGAAAATTCCTTTAATAGATTTTCTACGTTCAATACAATCCATCTCTATTCATAAACCAGATAGATTTCATTCCCAAGGTCTGCGGAGCAACAAAGTCCTTTTTAGGATTATCCCCAACATAGACCATGGATTCAAATGGAACATCAAGTTTCTTCTGCATTATGCGGAAAGAAATATCACAGGGTTTACGAAATTGAGCGCCACCAATCTCATCTGTCACAATGATTTCATCAACCATTGTGTCAAGACCAAGAGCATCTATCTTAGCTCGTTGACCTTCAGGGCGGCCATCAGTGATAATGCCTATTTTGAGACCCTTTTCGCGAATGGTTTTCAACAACAAATTGACTCCATCATACAAGTGAATGTTGGGCATGTGGTTGCGATAAATACCTAGACATTCCTTCTTAAGAAAATCATTATCACCCAGCACACAATCAAAAGAGGGTTTTCCCGCTTCAAATGCACTCCAAAGCTTTTCATCAAGACTTGCAATTTCAGGATGCTTTGCTGCAACAACTTCAAAACCGCTCTTTACATACTCCTTCTCACCATACAATGTGTCATCTAAATCAAAAATTACCGCCTTGATTCCATCAAGATTGTCAAGAACCTGGGCAAGATTATCTATACTACACGGAGAGTTATCCTCGCTGACGCATACACATTGGTCAAAGCGGCTATAAACGGCATTATTCTTCGCGGCCTTGGGTTGATATTCAACATTTTCACCCATAAGCAAGCGAATGCAAGCCTGAGCACTATCGGCACCAGCCTTAATGCTAAGCGGAGCCCCGCCACCAAAGCGCGGATTAATTTCAATGTAGTAATTGTCTCCAGTCGATTTCTGCTTAATAAGCTGAACCGTAATCGCACCGCTCGGTTTATAATCAGCAAGCAGTTGCTTGCACTCAGCAATCATGGTATCGTCCTGATCTATGCGAGTCTTCAAGACTTCTCCACTACGTACCGCAACGCGTTCTCGCGGAGTGATATACACCGGATTGCCTTTGAAGTCGCAGAAAGCATCTATCGTAAATTCCGTTCCTTCAATAAACGGCTGAATGATGTAGTCATCAATCATCGATGCATAGGACTTAAGCTCTTCGGCGTTATGCACCTTATAGGCATTAATACTGCTGCTACCATTTTTAGGCTTAATAAATGCGGGGAAACCGGCATCATATTTGGTATAATCATCAATCGGCTTGGGGGATTTAAGCCCGCATTTGATAAAATAGTCCGCAGTATAGCGTTTATCACGACAAAGTTGAACCTTATCTTCAGCCGCAATCAAAGCCTCAGTACCGATTTCCGTAAACTTGGCCTTATTCTTTGCCAGCAACAACAAATCTGTATCAATCGTCGGAATTAAGGCGTTAATCTTTTCTTCTTTGCATATACGAAGAAGTTCGGGAATGTACGTAGAATCGCTAATTCTAGGAACAATAATCTTTCTATCGCAGAAGAACAATGCCGGAGCACTTTCGCTAATATCACCGCCATAAATGACAACATCAGCGTTCAAATCCGCAGCAGCCTTTTTGAAAGCCTGCATAAGTTCAACACGTCGACCGACACTAGTAAAAAAAATACGAATCTGGCTCATTTAGCCCCCATAAAGACTTCCATCGTAGCCTCACCTTCTTGGCTAATTCCCTCTCTTTTCACAGCTTTTTTCAGCGTTGTGAGAATGATCTTGACATCGCCCCAAAAAGTGATGTTATTGACGTATTCCACATCATACTTGAATTTCTGTTCCCAAGTAATGGCATTACGACCGTTCACCTGAGCAAGCCCACTAAGGCCCGGACGCACATCATGGCGATGCTTCTGTTCAGAATTATAACGAGGTAGATATTCCACCAAAAGCGGTCTCGGTCCAATAACAGCCATATCGCCCTTGAGAATGTTGAACAGTTCCGGGAGTTCATCTAGGCTGGTGCTGCGGAGGAACTTTCCATAAGAATTCAGGCGGACATCATCCGGGAGCAGGTTACCATCCTTATCCCTTTGATTCGTCATAGTGCGGAACTTAATCAGCTTGAAGATTTTTTCGTCTTTGCCGGGGCGTGGTTGAGTAAAGAAGGGATTGCCATGCATTTTGACGGCACCCACAAGCGTGAGGACAATAAGTAGTGGACTCAGGCAGCAGATGGCAGCAAGCGCACAGCAGAAATCTAGGACTCGTTTTAGGCAGCGGGAATACACCTGCACAGACCTCGGGGTTAAGTTTGAATGCCAAATTTAGACCAAATTTAGTAAACAATCATATATAATGTGAATTTACTTTAAAAATAATGACAAAAAACTTACAGCAAAGGGTTCGCGTAGCGAACCCTTCATTTGTCTTGCCGGCCCTGAGCCGGCACCTCCTCTTGCCTAATGTCGTACGCAGAATGATCGAAAACGCCGTTTTTTACGCGCTTTTGAGCAAAAAATCAACCTGTGCAAAAAATGCGCCGGTTCTCATGGGTAATATAGCTGCAATCACAGCCGCCACCACTCCCCGACCACCCGCCCCAACTCTTTGGGGAAGGAGGCCTGTCACTCATTCTTGACACTTTTTGTCAAAATAGTTTATTATCTTTAAAGAGATTAAGATGAATTAAGGAATAAAACATGAAAAAGAAACTACAAATATTTGTTTCATCCACCTACACCGACTTAAAGGAAGAAAGACAAGCCGCAGTAGAAGCAATCTTAAAATCAGGAAACATCCCTGCTGGAATGGAGTTGTTTACCGCAGGAGATAAATCACAATTAGAAACCATCACAAGATGGATTGACGATTCCGATATCTACATGCTTATTCTAGGCGGAAGATACGGATCTATAGAACCCACCACAGGCAATAGCTATACAGAAGTAGAATATGATTATGCAAAATCAAACAACAAACCTCTATTTGCGGTTGTTATTTCAGATAAATATCTAGATGAAAAAGCAAAAAAAGACGGATTATCTGTTAGCGAAAAGGACAACCAATCTAAATACAAAGCATTTAAAAACAAAGTTCTAAGCAATATATCCGTATTTTACGACTCCCCTAAAGACATAAAATTAGCCGTTCACGAAACTTTAGCCGACTTTAAAGACCGCTACGATTTTAAAGGTTGGGTTCCTGGAGATATCGAAAATAAATTAGACGCATTAAGTGAAGAAAATGATAGTTTGCGAAAAGAAATTCAAGAACTGAAAAAAAACTCTGTAAAAGTGTATTCCAGGCAACAATGTGATAACGAAATTGCTCAGGATCAAGAATTTGAACAGATTTTCTCGGAATTTGAATCAAAAGTTTTATCGTATAAAATAGATGGGGTAGAATACCAATCAAACCTGAATTTCTTTGTTGAAACTTATTGTTCAGCAATGATTACTGGCGTGTACAACAACTACGGTTTAACAGAAGTTGCGAGTCTACTATTTTACAGCATTATGCCTCTTCTAAATTTGCACGATCTTGCGGAAATGGAGCCTGTCCCCAAAGTGTCATACAGACGTTTTTATTTAACTGGCAAAGGCAAAAAATATGCTCTATTCTTAGAGAAGAAAAAGAGCTGTCAAAAACAGTAAAATTCAAATAGGGACATTCTTATGGAAGAAATAATAGCAATTCTAAAAGCGAGCAAACTAACTGCAAATGCTGTTGTCAGCATGTATAGAGGAGCGGCAACAATTTCAAATATATTTTTAGCAAAAAAAATTGAGAAATTTGGAAAAGCCCCTTTTAGCAAAAGGGGAAAAAAATTTATCAGAGACATGAATCCTGATAAATTTGAAAAACTTCAAGAACAAATAATTCATTCATTAACTCAAGCAGAATCTGTTCTCAAAGCTCTTTATATAAAGAAGTTAACTGAAGCATATTGTGAAGAAAAAATAAACTGGTTAACATTCTGCCGAATGAATTTTATTCTTAATCAAATTTACACCTTTGACTTAAAATGTTTGGTGATGTTTTATAACGATGAAATAGCAAAAGACATTGCTGATGAAATGACGCAAAATAAGATGAATTTTTTTGCGCAACTCGGGCTAATGGATTACACCAACATTCACGATGCTATGGGAGAGAGTCCGCTGTTTGAAAAAAATGAATTTGGAAGATTATTCATAGAATGCGTCGTGCCCGATTTGGACGAAGAATCCCCAAAAAAGGTGCAAGAGAATCAAAAAACTATGTTGGAATTCATTTAAAATCCCTGTTGGATTGCTTGGCAGGGACATGACAACCCCGGATGACAAGACGCCCGGCTCATGGTCGAAAAAGGCGTTTTGGCTCCAGAAAAGGCGGCTAGGCTCTTCCACGTTTCACCACCCAGAGACATTCTTCCTTCAAAACTCTAGGAGCAATTGACGGCCTTCTCAGTGCTAAACTTCGTTACCAAGGAACAAGTACTTACTTTGGTGAAGTAAAGACAGCCAAACGGATTACCCGCCTTTTTTTTGGGGGGGGCTCGCAAGTCTTTAAATAGACGAACTAGATTTTTTTCAAAGTGGACAAAAGCGCACTAATCCTTAAATTTTAAATCCATTATATAATCATCTATTTTCTTCAACGAGTCAAGATGATTGTTCAGAATCAGGTCGACAACCTTAAATAAAACTCCTATAGCCATTCCATAAGATTTATCAACCAATTCTTTATTAACACCTTCTTTATTAGAAGAATGCACTAATGCTGATCTGATTCTATAGAAACTTTTCGCATCGTTAAATATAGAGCCCCTTTCTTCTTTGTTAGTTCCTAACAAGTAAGCGCATTTCTCAGCAACAGCCGCTGTGATAGAAGAAAAATTTTCCGTATTCGAATTCAGCAAACATTCTAAAGCGAATATCGAATAAATCATCTTATTTTCATCATTTTCTTCATCATATTGTTTTCCTAACCATTCAAAGGCTATATTAACGCGATTCCACAGATCAGAATTTCCTAAGATAATTTGATTGAAATTCATTTCGTTTGTCAAAATTTCTCTAAAAGACCCTCGACCATACCTTTGGGCATCTAAATCTAACGGCATTAAATTCGAAACAATTGAATAATCAGTTGTACACCCCTGATTGTGGTAAACATAAGAGCAATCAAACAAGGACATATCCGTTTTTAAAGGAAATATCCAATGTTTTATATTTCTCGCAAATAAAGGGATAAACGCCTTAAATCTAGACAATTCGAATACAAGTTGACTACGCGCAATTTTCTTCGCAGACTTTGGATGACACTCAAAATGCCCCACTGCTAACGACGATACGTTTTCAAAACTTTTTTCGAATATCGCTTTTGTATCCTCATCAGGAAAAACAGTTGTCTCAATAAACGTCTTTTGGGGATAAAGGTTGAATATTCCGACTTTAAAAGGTGTTTCTAATACAATTCCTGAAACAGGCAAAACAACCATATTGTTTTTTACAGAATTCTTTATATTTTCAGTCAGAGATTTCAGTACACCTTCTGTTGGTTCATTGTTGTTTTTTATAGAAATAGCCGCATCAAGAATGAAGTCACCCATCTGTTCCGGCAAAATTGCTTTTGTTGCATATTTTCTTGAAATACTCAACAACTTATTTTTTCCATCATTGACTAGAGAATATGAAATGCCTTCGCGAACACCGAAGGACAAACTCTCGCGAGGATTTACATCTAGAGAAATATTTTCATTTGCAAATTCTTCAACTGCTCTTTTAAATTCTTGATTATTTGCTACGCTTGTTTCGCTCATCGTTCTTTTCTCTTGTCTGCTGTGATATAAGGCTACACTTTGGTGCATAACACACAAAGTTGTATTGGGTTAATCATTTCAATTTATATTAAAAGGCTTTATTCGTCAAATGCCATATGATAAACCTCCTGGCGTCAGATGGTCAGGAGGTTCATTAGACTGATTTCTGCAAGATGTTGCGCGAAGCGCAACTGCGGCAACGATCGTGACCCCTTGGGGACGAGATTTGCGGAGCGCACGAAGTAAGCGGAGCAAAGCTCGGTTTTATGAGGTTCACGGGGTGGCGGAGCCGCAACGCGGGCCCGTAAAATAGAGCGTGACGGCGCGAAGCGCCGGGCCGCCCTGCAAAAAAATTACTCGAAGCAATCCCGAATGGTCTGGATGATTGCATCCTGCTGGTCGGGGGTCATCTTGTTGTCGCTCGGGAGGCACAGGCCACGGGCAAAGATGTCGGCGCCCACGTCGGTGATTCCGCCTGCGATGTAGGCGTTGGTGCGGGCACGGCCGTTACCCTGCGCGGTCACGAAGGCGTGGCTCATGTACATGGGCTGCATGTGCATGGGTTTCCAGATGGGGCGACCTTCGGCGTTCATGGCGGCGATGCGTTCCAGAATCTCCGTGGGGCAGCTCTTGCCCGCCTCGTGGATGTACAGGGCGTCAGTTTCGCCGCGCACCTGCTTGCACATGGCGTCTTTGTCGATAATCATGCAGCTGAGCCAGAAGTTCGGTTCGCTGTTGGCGGCGTCGTAGGGGTTCACCTGCACCGGGAGGCCCTTCAGGCCCTCCTTGTAGCGCATGTAGATGGCCTTTTTCTGGGCGATGTGTTCGTCGAGGTAGGGCATCTGGCCGCGGACCACGCCGGCAATGACGTTACTCATGCGGTAGTTGTAGCCCACTTCTTCGTGCTGGTACCAGGCGGCCGCCTCGCGGCTCTGGGTGCTCCACTTGCGCACTTTTTCGGCGTCGTCCTTGCTGTCGGTCAGGAACATGCCACCGCTACTGCCCGTGATAATCTTGTTGCCGTTGAAACTGATGGCGCTGTAGTCGCCGAACTTGCCCGTCTGTACGCCCTTGTAGCTGGCACCGAAACTTTCGGCGGCGTCTTCGATAAGGAGCGCGTTGTGCTTTTTGCAAATGGCGCGGATTTCGTCCACCTTGCCGGGCGTTCCGTACAAATGAACGAGCACCACCAGTCGCACTTCGGGGTAAATCTCGAAGGCCTTTTCGAGCGCGACCGGATCCATGTTCCAGGTGTCGTACTCGGTGTCGATGAACACGGCTTCGCCGTTCTCGTAGGCGATGGGGTTCACGGTGGCGTCGAAGGTCATGTCGCTGCAGAACACCTTGTGCCCGCGCAGGCTACCCTCGCCCACCTTGGGCATGCCATACAAGGCCTCGCCCGCAAGCTTTGTGCATAGGTGCAGTGCGGCGGTACCGGCAGAAAGGGCCACGGCGTACTTGCAGCCGACCTTTTCGGCAGCTAGGCGCTCCACCTCGTTGATGTTCGCACCCACGGTGCTCATCCAGTTGGTTTCGTAAGCTTCTGTAACGTACTTGATTTCATCCCCGTGCATAGTGGGGCTAGAGAGCCAAACTTTCTTTTCGAACCGCATAGTCATGCGCGCAAATATAGGTAATTATTCCGTAACCACGGGCAAATTAAGCCCATTTTATCACAGAAATCTTACTTTTTTGCGTAAAAGGGGAATCTCTCCCGACCAACCACGAAAAATGCATAAAAAAGCACCCGAATCCGACGAATCCGGGCGGTAAAAACTTTGGGGGAAGGAGGGGGCTTATCGCTGAGAGCGACGTTTCTGAATTTCGTCCAGAGGAACACCCGAAATAACAGCGATTTTCTCAACAGGAATATCGTTTGCAATCATGGCGTCAATCATTTCGAGTTTGGCTTCAGCTTTGCCTTCTTCCTTGCTTTCATGAAGGTCATATTCGAAAGTCATGTACTTGCTCCTTATGAGAGTGTCGGCTTTGTAATAAGACACTTGATCGTTGATGGTTCTAGTTTCACGGGAGTCCACATTTCTGGTCGCAAAATACTTCATGTAAGCCTTGACGACCGGGTCCGTAAAATCCTCGTACTTCTTAAAGATATAAAAATTTTTGAAAGTGCGGTCATCCAATGTAACGCTAGAATCCTCACGCGCCCTATTTTCAAAATGATAAGCGGGGAAACCTCGCCCAAAAATATCCATAGGGCAAAGGAAAATGATGTACTGCTCCTTGAGGCTAGTGTAATAACCTCCCTTTGAAAGAGCAACACCATCACCCACACTCTGATAATATCTGGCACGCTGCGGAAGTTCCTTGGTATCGACCATTTGCATTTCCAAATCAAAAGAACGAATCATTTCGCCGTTTTCATTTGTTTCGCGAGCAAAAACATCATAGCGCACGCCCTTGTGCTCCGCATCGAAGTTCAAAACCGCCTCAGGAACTGGAGTTTCTAGATGGTCGATTTTTATGCCTAACAAATGCTCGATGAATGGTTGCGCGATGTGCTTGTTGCTGAATACGAGTCCGAACATAATCGGATCTGTAATGTCAAGGTCGTCAAAAGACTTGATATTCATTTGTTTTTTCCTTTCGGGTTAAGTTATGGCACACCCCCTTATTACTTAACACGCTTTTTTCAACCTCCCGATGCCATTTTTTTTGTAAAACTTTTGTAAAAAACAAAACGTTTTTACTATTTTAATTGAGAAGAGAGAATAATATGGAAAACCAGATTAAAAACGAAATTCACAAAAAGATGCCCGAATACATCCAGGTGCTGAGCGACCTGGTGAAGATTCCCTCCATCAGCTTTGACAACTTTGACCAGAAATACGTGCTGGATTCTGCCGAAAAGGTCAAGGAACTCTTTTTGCAGGCCGGGCTCACCAACGTGCAGTTTTTGCTACCGCCCAGCGGGCGCCCCTCGGTTTACGGAGAAAGCTTGACCAGCCCCGACAAACCAACGGTGCTTTTGTACGCCCACCACGACGTGCAGCCCCCCATGCGCGAAGCTCTCTGGAATACCAAGCCCTTTGAAGCGAGTCTCCAGGGCGACCGCCTCTATGGCCGCGGTACCGCCGACGACAAGGCAGGCATCGTCACGCACCTTGCCGCCCTTGAACAGGTGCGCGCCTGGAAAAAGGGCGAAGGCCCAAACCTCAAGTTTTTGATTGAAGGCGAAGAAGAATCCGGCAGCGCCGGCTTCGAGACCATTTTGAAAAAGAATGCCGATCTCTTGAAGTGCGACGCCGTAATTGTAGCAGACCTCGGCAACTTCGCCAAGGGCACGCCCTCGATTACCACCACGCTCCGCGGCATGAGTGCGGTGAACGTGGAACTCAAGGCCACCAAGGCCCCGCTCCATTCGGGCAGCTGGTCGGGCCCCATTCCTGACCCGGGTCAGGTGCTTTGCCGCATGATTTCAAGCCTCTCTGACGGCAAGGGCAACATTCTGATACCGCATTTCGAAGACACGCTTGTGCCCCCCACCGAAGCAGAACTTGCCTCTTACAAGAGCCTAGGCATGACCGAGAAAATTTTCCGCAACGATGGCGGTATTTTGGAAAGCGTCAAGCTGAAGGTTCCCGAAGACGAAATTCTCTTGTCGCTGTGGCGCAGGCCCTCGATCGTGGTGACCGCCATGGAAGTCGGCAGCCGTACCAACGCCGGTAACGTATTGCAAAACTGCGCCTACGCACGCATCGGCATTCGCCTTGCGCCCGGCATGGACGCCGATATCGCTACGCAGCAGCTGGTGGAATTCTTGCAGGCACAAGTCCCCTACGGCCTGCAATGCAGCATCGCTACCGAAGACGGCGCGAACCCCTTCGTGACCGATACCACTCACCCCTTCTTCCAGAAGATGAGCGAATCTATGGCGAAGGCATACGGTGCCGAGACCAAGTTTATCGGCTGCGGCGCGAGCATCCCCGGCGCAGAGCTGTTCCGCAACACCTTCGGCGACATTCCCATTTTGCTCACGGGCCTCGAAGACCCCGAATGCAACGCCCACGGAGAAAACGAGAGCCTTTACCTGCCCGACTTTGAGCACGGCATTGTAGCAGAAACATTGTTCTTTGGAGAAATTTGCTAATGAGTACCACCAAGTTTCCTAGACTCGTTGTATTGACTGGTGCCGGAATCAGCGCAGAATCGGGACTCCGTACCTTCCGCGGCAACGACGGCATGTGGGAGCACGAAAACATCGACGACGTGTGCACCCCCGAAGGCTACTACCGCGACAAAAAACGCGTGAAGGACTTCTACAACTTTTTGCGCAAGGGGCTCAAGGAACACGAACCCAACGCCGCCCACTTCGCCTTGGCCGAACTGGAACAGCGCCTGGGTGACGACTTTTTGCTGGTGACGCAGAACGTGGATAACCTCCACGAACGTGCGGGTTCCAAGCGCGTATTGCACATGCACGGCGACTTGATGCGCCTGACCTGCGAACACAACCCGAAGCACGAATTCATGTTCGACGGTGAAGAAACTTTAGAGACCCGCTGCCCGTTCTGCGGGGCCATGAGCCGCCCGGATATCGTGTTCTTTGGCGAACAGCCGCTGTACATGGAAGAGATTCAGGATGCCTTGAGGCACTGCAAGGAATTCGTGTACATCGGAACGAGCAGCGTGGTGTACCCCGCCGCAGGCTTCAAGAGTTTCGCCAAGAGCTTTGGCGCGAAGGTCACCTGCCTGAACCTGGAAGTGCCCACCAGCGACCCCTACACCGACGTGTTTGTAGAAGGCAAAGCCACGGACATTGTCCCTAAATGGTGCAAGGAATTTAAGTAAGCGCAGAAACAAGATTCTTTTTAGAGCCACACGAATCCGATTTTACTAACGTAAAATCTGGTTTAGTTTTTTTGAAATGCCGTTAGGCATTTCGAATCAGTGCGACAATCTTTTTTTGCGAATTAAAATGCTTTAACAATAACAAGATTTCTTTTATTGTCACACGAATCCGATTTTACTAACGTAAAATCTGTTTTTATTCTAAAATGCCGTTAGGCATTTAAAATCCGTGTGGTAACTAAAGCATAAAACAATTCGCTTCGTGGTTCGATGAGCCCGAAGCTTTTTGTTTCGGCGGGACAATTTCGCTGTGGCATTGTTCGGTGCATTTTTCGCAGCGGTCAGCAAAACGGCAACCCTTCGCAAAGTCTCGCGGATGCGGCACGGAGCCCGGAATCGACTTCATGGTACGCATGTCGCTGTGGTTCTCGGGAATCGCAGCAAGCAACCCCTGCGTGTACGGGTGCATCGGATTGTCAATCACATCGCGAACCCCGCCCGTTTCTACGATGCGGCCCGCGTACATCACCGCCACACGGTCCGCATACTGCGACACGATTCCCATGTTATGGGTAATCAGCAGCACCGCCGTTCCCATGCGGCTAGCCATATCCTTCAGCACCGCAAGCACCTGAGCCTGCACAGTCACATCCAGCGCCGTCGTCGGTTCGTCGGCGATAATCAGCTTCGGCTTAGAAAGCAGAGCCATCACGATGCATACGCGCTGCAACATGCCGCCCGAAAGCTCGTGAGGGTAAGAATCCAGAACGCGATTCACGTCCTTAAAGCCCGCAAGGGTCAGCATTTCGCGGATCACCGTCATGAAACCGCCCTTGGAATGCTTGCAGAACTTGAAGACCTCCAGCAACTGTTTCTTGATAGTCACCACCGGGTTCAGGGCCTGCATGGGCTCCTGAAAGATGCACGCGATTTCGGAGCCGCGGACTTTTTGCAAATCTGCCAGAGGCAGCTTCGCCAAATCCACCGAAGCGGCGTCATCGTTCGCCTTGTAAAGCACCGAACCTTCTACTATCCGGGCGCTGGGCTGCGGCAACAGCCTCAAAATGCTCATGGCGGTCACGCTCTTTCCGCACCCCGACTCCCCCACCAGCGCAAAGAATTCACCGGCGTGAATGTCGAAGGAAACGCGGTCTGTGACCTGCAGCGGCTTGATACCGTCGCGGGGATTACCCTTTTTATCGAACCCGAAAGCCACCGAAAGATTCTGAACACTTAAAACGGCATCAGACATAGCGATCTCCCGACTTCGGGTCCATAGCATCTCGCACGCCTTCGCCGACGAATGTCGTCAGGAGGAGCGTTACAAAGAGAGCCGCTACCGTGCTGACAGAAATCCACGGGGCATAAAGGTTGTTGAGGCCCTGACTCATGAGTTCACCCCAACTCGGAGTCGGCGGCTGCAGGCCAAAGCCCAAAAAGTCAAGCGAAGTGAGGCTTCCGATTCCGCCAATCAGCGTGAACGGGAACAGTGTCACCACCGGCGTCATGGCATTCGGCAAAATCTCTTTGAAGAATATATGGCGATGCCCCATGCCCAGCACCTTTGCGGACTGCACGTAAGTCATGCCACGCAGCTTCAAGAATTCCGCACGCATGTAATAGCTCAGCGAAATCCAGTTGAAGGCGGCCATAATCAAGATCAAAAGCCAAAAGCTGCGGCCGTAAATGCTACCAATCAGAATCACCACGTAAAGCATCGGGAGCGACGACCAGATTTCAATAAAGCGCTGCATGCCGGTATCCCAGAACTTGCCCAGGTAACCTTGAATACCGCCAATCACGATACCGAGGAATGTCCCCAGCACCGTCAGCAGCAGGCTAAAGCTAATACAGATGCGGAACCCGTGAATCAGGCGGGCCAGCACATCGCGGCCGTTACTGTCGGTACCGAGCCAGTGGCGTGCACTGGGCGCAAAAGGCGGCGTCCCCTCTTCGCTCAAGTCGGCCTTCAGCGGGTCGTGCGCAATCGGCGGCATAATGGTCCAGACTTCGGGGCAGCCGCCGGCACGGGTAAAACCTTCGGCGGCATCTTCTTCGCATTCCCGCACCGCGGCAAACAGCTTGCCGTAATCGGCTTCGGTCTGGTATTCTCCGCCAAAGTCGGCCTCGCTGTAGCGCACAAACGCCGGGAAATACGTCTTGCCCTGGTAGCGCATCAGGAGCGGTTCATCGTTTACCGTCCAGGGGCTAGTCAGCGACAACAAATAAGCCACCACAAGTACCACCAACGACCAAAACGCCCGCTTATTTTTGCGGAAGCGCTTTAGGCGGTTCAACGATTCTTGTGTCAGCCGAAATTTCATGCCGTAAATTTATTAAATGCCCTAGGATGCCTTAAGCAACTTCGAGATTAAATCAAGCAATTCAGCGAAATCAACGGGTTTAGCGATGTGTCCGTTGACGCCCGCCTCAAAAGCGGCCTTCTTTTCTTCTTCGAAGGCGCTCGCCGACAGTGCAATAATCGGCAAACGCGCCTTGCGCGGGCTTTCCAACTTGCGGATCAGCGCCGTGGTCTCGAAGCCGTCGCCGCGAGGCATCTTGAGGTCCATAAGCACCAGGTCGAAAGACCCTGCCGGAGACATGTCAATCTTGCGGTAACATTCGTTACCATTTTCGACGCAAACGATTTCGGCACCCACGCTCTTCAAGAGTTTCGACACGATTTCGCAAGATTGCGGATCGTCGTCGGCCATCAAGATGCTCTTGCCAAAAAGGTCCTTGGTAAAGGGTTTCGCCACGGCAGGCGGCACAATGGCATCGTCTTCGGCAATGCGGTGAGGCGTCACCACGACGACTCGCGTACCCTCGCCCACTCGGCTGGTAATGTTCACCGAACCGTGCATCATGTCGACCAACTTCTTGACGATACTCAGGCCAAGTCCTGTACCTTCGATGCCGCGGGTCAGCGCCGTCTGTTCGCGTTCAAACACGTCGAACACCTTGGGCATGAATTCTTCAGAGATACCTACGCCCGTATCTTCCACCACCATTTCCAGGTTGCACATGTCGGGCTTTTCGTGAGGCAAGTCCCGAATCGAAATACGCACAAGTCCGCCGCCACGGGTATACTTGATGGCGTTGCTCACCACATTCATCAAAATCTGGTGGTACTTGACCTTGTCCACATACACGCAGCGGGTCTTGACGTTGCGGGAAATCTGCAGCATGATGTTTTTGGACCTGGCAGATTGCTCGAAGGTGGTCACCAGGTCTTCGCTCAGCGCCGCGGTAAGCACCGGAATTTCTTCCAACTTATCGAAACCCGATTCGATCGAGGTAATGCTCAGCACCGAATTGATCATGTCCATCAGAAGCTTGCCCGCCGACTGGATACTGCCCAGATAGTGGTTCAACAAAGAAGATTCCGTCTCGGCCAGGTTCAAGTTTCCGAGGAACTTCTGCGCCAGGGAACCGTAACCCAACACAGCGTTCATGGGGGTACGGATATCGTGGCTGATGCTAAACAAGAAATTTGACTTCGCCTTATCAGCACGCTGGGCACGATCCAGCGCCTTCACCAGGGCTACGCGCTGTTCGTTGAGTTCCTTGCGCTTGTCAAGTTCCGCGTTCATGGATTCATCAACCAGCTTGATACCCATGACAATTTCGGGGCGGTCCTTGGAAGGCTTTACAAAATGAATCTGCATGTAATGGATCATGCCGCCCTTAGAAATGCGGTAAATGAATTCAAAACGGTTGCGCTTCAGGAATTCCCGGTTCAGGCGTTCCAGGGTGAGCACCTTGTCGAAAAGCGGGCGATCTTCCAAGAGCACTATGCGGTTCACGTACAACGACGTCAGCTGGTCATAATGGGGGGTGCTCTCAAACACGTCTTGCATGTAGCGCAAAGCCATGGGGTCAATGCTGTAGCTTTCGCTCTGGCCCGTCCTGGAATCGATCACGAAGGCACTGCCATAAGAATCGGTCAGGGCGTTAATCACGTTCAGGTGCTTGCCTTCCATTTCGTCGCGCAGACGGCGGTTGGTACGGTAAACGGAATGGAAATAGACCGCAAAGAACAGCACCACAAAGAACAGGGCCAAAAGGGACCTAATGGCAATGAGCTTGGTAACATTATAAAGCACATGGTAGGGCACCATTTGCACCACGAACCAGCCCAATTCGTTTACAGACATAATACAGGCGATAGAAGACCCGAACGGAGTCGTCACCCTAAATGCCTTGGGTTCCTTGAGCATGGCGTTCTTGCGGAAAATCGAAACGATTTCTTGCGGGAAAAAGTCCTGGGCACGCTTTTCAAAGGACATGCCGTAATCGTTGTCTACAATATTAGAAGAGATAATGTTCAGTTCGCCGTCGCACAAGAGGCCCACGGTCTCTTCGCCATTAATAGTATAGTGGAGCATCGGGGCCAGGTCCTTCTTGCCCCCCAAAATACCCGTAATAACGCCGATGACGGCATCCTTGTAATACAATGGCGTATACATGTTTACACGGGCTTCGCCATACTTTTTGGCTGTGTAGTCGATCCAGAGGCCCGACTTGCCAGAAATTCCCTGCCTAAAGAACTCGCTTTCAGAGACATCGATGGGTTCTTCGTCATACGAAAGCTTCAAACCGTCTTTACGGATATATTCGATTTTCGAGAACGGGACATCGTCCATCATCGAAAGGAAAACGGATTCGGGCCTACGCAATTCGGGGCCATCCATCTTTTTAGACACGGACTGCGAAACCAGCTTGATACTGGTCCTGCCGTAATTGACCGTCTTGGTCAAATCCAGGGCGATTCTTTGGGTTTCTTGAGTAACAGCTTCTTCAATCTGTCTAAAGTAGGATTCCCTGGCCCAAAAGGCATAAACGAAAACAAGCACCACCACCGCAATCGCCACTGCAAAGATTGCAGGGCTCAAGGGCATCCAACGTTTTAACCTAATCTTTTTCATAACGATTTTAAATGTATAGCGCAATAATAAAAAAACATTTTCTAATATGTAGCTCGTATGAAGGATTTTACCATTGAACACAAGCCAAAGAAGGAACGCTGCATTCTCGTGGGTATTTCGACCCCCAAGGTGCGTCCCTGGCTTGCGACCGAACAACTTGCCGAATTAGGCCGACTTGCCGAAACCGCCGGTGCCGAAGTGGTACAGAGTTTTTTGCAACGGGTACAGAACTTTAGCCCCGCCACCCTCATTGGCGAAGGCAAGGTGAACGAGGTCAAACGCGCCCTAGAAGAACTGGACGCCAAGATGGTGGTATTCGATGACGACCTTTCGGGTTCCCAGGTACGCAACCTGGAACAGCGACTCCCCGGAATCAAGGTTCTGGACCGTACAGGCCTTATTTTGGACATTTTCGCAAAACATGCCGTAACCGCCGAAAGCCGCCTCATGGTAGAAGTGGCCCAGTTGCAGTACATGATGCCCCGCCTGACCGGTGCGTGGACCCACCTTTGCCGCCAGCATAACGGGGGCATTGGCACCAAGGGCCCCGGCGAAACCCAGCTGGAAACCGACCGCCGCATGATCCGCAAGCGTATCCAGGAGCTGAAAAAGAAGCTCGAAAAGATCGAAGACGCCCGCGAAAGCCAGGCCGAAAACCGTAACGACATCTTCCATATCGGTATCGTAGGTTACACCAACGCGGGCAAGTCTACGCTGACCAACCGCCTGACCGGTGCCGACGTGTACGTAGAAGACAAGCTCTTCGCCACGCTGGATAGCACCACCCGCAAGCTGTACCTGGACGGCGAAAACATTATTTTGTCCGACACCGTAGGCTTTATCCGTAAACTTCCGCACAACTTAATCGAGACCTTCAAGAGCACCTTGGGCGTGGCCGCCCATGCCGACTGCATCTTGGAGGTGGTAGACGGTTCTGCCCCCGACTACCGCGAACACCTGGAGGTGACTCATAAAACCCTCGAAGGCATCATCGGCCCCGAGACCCCGAGAATTCGCGTGTTCAACAAGGCCGAAATCTGCGACGAGGCCCGCCGTACCGAACTCCGCGAAAACTACCCCGAGGCAATCCAAGTGAGCGCCCGCGAAAACATCGGCATGGAACTGTTGCGCAAGGCATTCAAGGAGCAACTGGAAAACTGGCACAAAAAGCGCGAAGCCCACGAGCAAAAAGAAAAGGAACGCTCGCAGGCGGCATGGCCCGACATGGACACCGAAGTTCATCCATAAAAATGGGCCATTTATCGCAAAAAAGCCACAAAACGCCCTTAATTTATAGCAAATACGTGTATCTTTTTTAAATTTGGCCCTAATGGAAGGAAGGACAATCACACTACCCACCGCCCTTACGGCTACAGGCAGCAGAGAACTGCTGCGGGAATGCAGGCGTGCCCTCAAGAACGGGCCCCTTTGCCTGGACGGTTCTTCCCTCGAACGTATGGACTATAGCGGCGACGCCTTTTTCGCCCTTTTAGCAGACTTAAGCGAAAAGACACAGCACAAGCTGACTCTCGCCCACTTTAACGAAGAAATCAAGGCGCAGCTCCGGGCCCTGAAAAAAGAGAAAATCCCCGAAAAGCCCAAGCACGGCTACAATAACATCCTGGAAGCCATCGGTGCAAAGACGATTGTGGTAACCAAGGGCTTTGCCGAAGTATTCATCCTGTTGAACATGTGCATTTACTGGATGATTTGCGGGCCATTCGACAAGGGCCGCAGCAAATTCGGCGGCACCGCCAAGCAGGTCTACATGCTCGGTACCGAAGCCACCGGAATCTGCTTCTTGATGGTGGCACTCATCTGCTTTACCATGGCGCTCCAGAGTTCGTTCATGCTCAAGGCCGTGGGCGGTGGCACTTACCTGGCCTCGGGGCTCGGCTATTTGATTTTCGCCGAAATCAGCCCACTTTTGACGACCATTATTCTGGCGGGCCGTTCCGGCAGCTCCATTGCCGCCGAAATCGCCAACATGTCGGTCTGCGAAGAAATCAAGGCTATCAAGACCATGGCCATTTCGCCAGTGCAGTACCTGGTGGTCCCCCGCTTTGTCGCCATGACCATCTGCACCCCCATCCTTTCGTTCTGCGCCGGTATCGCGGGTTGCCTCGCCGGTTTCCTGATTGCGTTCTTCTTCTTCGATATTTCTTTCGCCAACTACTTCCAGTCGATCCGTGACGGGATTCCGCCCATACTCTTCCTCAAGAGTACCGTGAAATCCATCGTATTCGGCTGGCTTGTGACGCTGATTTCTTGCAACAAGGGCTTGAACGCCGAAGGCGGTGCCGAGGCAGTGGGCCTTGCCACTACATCCAGCGTCGTGATTTCTATTTCGGCTATCATCATCGCGGACTGCGCGTTCAGTTTTGCATTCTACTAGGAGCAACGATGGAAGACATTACACTCAAAGTAGATCACCTGAAGGCCGGTTACGACGGCAAGACCGTGCTGAATGATATTTCGTTCGATGTCAGGAAGGGCGAAATCCGCATGATTCTCGGAAGTTCCGGCTGCGGCAAGTCCACCCTCATGAACAACATCCTCAAGCTGTACAAGTCCGAAAGTGGCACGATTACCTTCTTCGGAAAGCAGTTTGGAGCCAAAGAGGGCCTCGATTTCGAGACCCGCCTCCGTACGGGGGTGCTGTTCCAGAACGGGGCACTCCTTTCGGACCTGACCGTCGCCGAAAACGCCATGCTGCCGCTGATCCGCAGCATGCCTTACATGCCCAAGAGCCAGATGGAAGCCATCGTGGCTGACCGCCTGGAAAAAGTCCACCTGTTGCACGCCTTCCACAAGTACCCCTCGGAACTTTCGGGCGGCATGAAACGCCGCGCAGCCCTGGCCCGCGCCATTGCCCTCAAACCGGAACTGCTCTTTTGCGACGAACCCTCCACCGGCCTTGACCCGGTGACTGCACGCTCCCTCGACGAACTGTTGCTGGAACTCAGGGACACCCTGGGCGTTTCCATGGTGATTGTGAGCCACGAACTCGAAAGCATCAAAATCGTCTGCGACCGCTTTATCTATCTTAAAGACGGTTACGTGCTGATGGACGGGACGCTAAAGCAGGGCATGGAAAGCGAAGACCCCATTTTAAAGCACTTCTTTAACAGGCAATGCCCCAAAGAAGAAGACAACAACGATTATTACCATTTTGACTTTATCGACTGATTTGGAGTAAGTATGGAAACCACACGGGCCGAACGTATCAAGATTGGCGCATTCATGCTCCTTTGCGGAGTGATGATTTGCGTATTCTTGGGCTACGTGCTTTCGCGTTTTTTGAACAAGGAATTTGACAACTATTATACGGTCTTCAGCGAATCCGTTATCGGGCTCTACAACGACGCGCAAGTCAAGCTGAATGGTATCGACGTGGGTAACGTGACAGGAATCGAGATCGATTCCTCGAACCTGAACCAGGTAATTGTCCGTTTCCGCGTGAACAAGGGTACGCCCATTAAAATCGGTACCCGCGCCGGAATGACCCACGGCATTTCTTTGACCGGCGAAAAGCAGATTGTACTTTCGGGCGGCCGTTTTGACGAACCCGACGTACAAGAAGGCGGATTCGTGCCCGCCGAAAAGACGGCCTTCGACGCCATTGCCAACAAGGCCACAGACATCATCGGCCACGTGGATTCCCTGATGACCAACCTGAATCGCGTCTTTTCTGAAGAAAACGCCAGCAGCATCAGCAATTCACTCAAGAATTTTGAAAACGCCACGGGCAACTTGAACAGGTTGACGCAGAACTTGAACAAGCCTATCGACAATATTTCGAACGCAGCCGCCTCCATGAAGAACGTGCTTGCCGAAATCGAAGAGGCAAAGATTGCGGCCAAGACCAGCGAAAACATGGACTTGGTCAAGGAAAAGCTAGAAGCCATCGACACGAAGGCCATGAACGAGAACTTGACGCAGGCCATGGAATCCATCAAGCAGCTGACCCAGCGGCTTGACCAGGTGGTCTACAAGAATCAGGACCAGGTGGGCGAAGCCATTATGGAACTCAACGCCGTCCTCGAAAACCTCGAAGAATTCTCGCAGAAGATCAAGAACAACCCGTCGGCGCTGATCCGCTCGGAAAACAAGAGCCGGAGGAAATAATATGATCAAGAAGAAAATTGCCCTTATCGTATTTGCGACCTTATTCGCGCTCACCCTCACGGCATGTCTCGGCGGGGGCTCCTCCGAACCGACGAAGTATTACACCATCGCCGTCGAAGACATCCAGGCGCCCTCGACAACAACCTTCAAGGACAAGCGCCTGCAGGTGCGCAAGTTCACCATCGAGCCCGCCTACCAGCGCACCAATATCGTTTACCGCGAATCGGCCTACGACTTCATGTTCTACGATCTGGACCTCTGGGCCAGCCGCCCCGAACACATGCTCGCCCAAGTGGCAGGCGAATACCTGAACAGGGCCGCAATTTTCAAGAGCGTCGAAACCAAGACCAGCGGCAAGCCCGACTATGAACTGTTGGGCAATGTCGTCGCCATCGAAGAAATTGACGAAGGTAGCTCCCAGTACGCCCGCCTCGCCATCCAGCTGACTTTCCGCAAGACCGAAAGTGACGAAGTCCTTTGGGAAAAGTCCTTCGACGAAAAGAAGAGCATGAGTGACCGTGAACCCAGGACTACGGCCGAAACAATCTCGAAAATCTACGGAAAAATCATCGAAGAGACCCTTTCGGCCCTGCAGAACCTGTAAACAAACCTTTAAATAACTAGCCCGAATGTGCCAACTGATTTGGCACATTTTTTTCATTTGTTAAATTATGTAAAAGAATCTATTCAAAAGGAGTACTAACCCATGAAATCTATGAAGCTTTCTGCAATCGTGCTTGGCCTCGCCGCCGCAGGTGCCTTTGCTCAGACAGCCCCGGCAGCGGCTCCCGCTGCAGCTCCCGCCGCTCAGCCCGCAGCTGAAGCCCCCAAGGCCGACTCTACCGCTGCTCAGCCCGCCGCACAGCCGGCCGCCGCAGAACAGCCGGCAGCCCCTGCCGAAACCGCTAAGGCCGAAGCCAAGCCTGCAGAAGCCGCCCCGGCCGCAGAACCTGCCGCCGCCCAGCCCGCAGCTACCCAGCCTGCCGCCGCTCCTGTTGAAGAAAAGAACGAAGAATTAGTCAAGGCCGAAGAGCCCCAGGCAGAAGAACCGAAAGCCGAAGAAAAGCAGCAAGAATCGGCACAGCTTTCCTTGGCCGACCGCCTGAACATCAGCAAGGCCGATGCCGAACCCGAAGCCAAGTCCGCCAAGGAATTCAAGGTTTCCGGCGCCGTGGAATTTGACGCCTACGCCTACTGGCGCAACGACGACGAAAAGGACCTGTACCATGATTACTGGTCTACATTTGACCTCGATTTCCAGGTCAAGTTCAACGAACAGTGGTCTGCTCAGGTAGAATTGGAAGCCGATGGCCAGAACACCAGCCCGGGTGCAATCTACAACGGAGCCTTTGTCCAGTACCAGCATAGCGAAAACCTCGCCGTGAAATTTGGCGACATGACCTATTCCGAAGGTGGCTTTAACTACTACGACTACAGCGATCCTGCTGACTACGCCGCCGGCATGAAGGAACATGATATCCGCGGTATCGAACTCAACCTCTACGGCCTGCAACTTGCCCTCGGCTTTGGCCGCGGCTCCAACGACAACACCGTCTGCAACGCAAACGCCGAATGCAAGGGCAAGAGCTACGACGCCCATGCCGCCTACCAGTTCGACTTTGCCGGCCAGGCTCTCCGTCCGTTCGCCCACTATAAGAGCTGGCAGGAACCCAAGGCCAACGAACTCCATACCGGCTTGGAAGCCGCTCTCGAATTCGGCCCGTTCGCCATCCACGCCGTTTACGGCCTGCATGCCGACGCCCTCACCGAAGACGAACCGAAGGCCACCCACGCCTTCTTGGCTGAACCGGTCTTCAAGGTGTCCAACGTGAACATCAAGGCCGGCTTCTTCTACGCCATCTTCGATGATGACCTTTCCAAGGCCACCATCCACGATAGCGAAATTCCGGAATACATGTTCGCTTACGGCGAAGGCGACATCAAGCTGAACGACGCCTTTACCGTCGGCCTCCTCGGCGAATTGCATACAAACTCTCTCGACGACGATACCGACCTGGGCAGTCTGAACTTCGGTACCCGCCTCTACTTTACCCCGGTGGACGGCCTGGAAGTGACGGGCTTTGCCATGGCAATCCTCCCCATGGGTAACGACTGGGAAAAGGAAGGCCACGAAGACTTCGTTTCGACGGTTGACTACGGCGAAGATCTGAACCTCTACTTTGGTGTCGAAACCGTCTTCAGCTTCTAAACTGAATTTTTGCCCCTTTGTGCAGTAGTGTCAATTTTTTGACACTACTTTTTTTTATATTGTGTCCGTACGTTGAAATTTAAGCCTTAAAACGCATTTTTTGAATATGAGCGAAGAAATTAAAGATTCGACCCTTGGACTTTCGAACGTTAACCACCTTGAAAAACTCTACGACGGGTGGTTCCTGGACTACGCCAGCTACGTGATTTTGGACCGCGCCGTTCCGTACTACGAAGACGGACTTAAGCCGGTGCAGCGCCGCATTTTGCATTCCCTTTTCGAAAACCACGACGGCCGCTACCAGAAGGTGGCCACCATCGTCGGTCGAACCATGGCCTACCACCCGCACGGCGACGCCTCCATTGGCGATGCTCTCGTGGGCCTCGGTCAAAAGAATCTGCTGATTGACACCCAGGGTAACTGGGGAAACCCCTTTACCGGCGATCGTGCAGCAGCCCCCCGTTATATCGAAGGCCGCCTCACGCCGTTCGCTGTGGACGTGGTATTCAACCCCGAAACGACCGAATGGATTCCGAGCTACGATGGCCGTAGCCAGGAACCGGTGACGCTCCCGGTCAAGTTCCCGCTGCTCTTGGCCCAAGGTGTGGACGGCATTGCCGTGGGTCTTTCCACCTCGATCCTCCCCCACAACTTCAGGGAACTCTGCGAAGCAAGCATCGCCATCCTCAAGGGCAAGAAGTTTACGCTGTACCCGGATTTCTTTACCGGCGGCATCATCGATGTAAGCGACTACAACGACGGCCAGCGCGGCGGCAAGGTCCGCGTGCGCGCCAAGATTGAAAAGGTCGACAACAAGACCCTCGCCATCCGCGAAATCCCCTACGGCACCACCACCGTAAGCCTGATCGAAAGCATCGTGAAGGCAAACGACAAGGGCAAAATCAAGATCAAGCACGTCGACGACAACACGAGTAAAGAAGTCGAAATTCTCGTGCACCTGCAGCCGGGCACCGACCCGCAGGTCGCCATCGACGCCCTCTACACCTTTACCGACTGCGAAAAGTCCATTTCTCCCTGCACCTGCGTGATTGTCGACAAGCACCCGAAATTCCTCGGCGTCTCCGATATTCTCCGCATGAACACGGAGCACACGGTCAAGCTTCTGGAATGGGAACTCGCCAACGAACTCAAGCACCTCGAAGACAAGTGGCACATGACCACCCTCGAAAAGATCTTTATCGAGAAGGAAGTCTACGAGGTCATCAAGAAGGCGAAGGACCGCGAACAGATTATCAGCCTCGTGCGCGAAGGCCTCACGCCTTACCTCAAGCGCCTGCACCGCAAAGAAGTTACAGACGAAGAAATCGGCAAGCTCATCGAAATTCCGATCCGCCGCATAAGCCACTACGACCGCGAAAAGGCCGACCAGCTCTTGAAGGAACTGGAAGAAAGCATCGCCACCTGCAAGTACAACCAGGAACACATCACCGACTACACCATCGAACACTTCAAGAACATCTTGAAGAAGTACGGCGAAGGCAAGGAACGCCGCACGCAGATTGCGGAATTCGGCAAGGTGGAAGCCGTGCACGTGGCTCTTGCCAACCAGAAGCTTTACGTGAACCGCAAGGAAGGCTTCGTAGGCACCGGCATGAAGAAGGAAGAATACCTCTTCGACGTGTCCGAATACGACGACCTGATCGTGTTCAAGGCCGACGGCAGCTTCAAGGTCGTCAAGGTTAGCGACAAGGACTTTGTGGGCAAGAACATCTTGCTCGTCGAAAAGTTCAAGAAAGACGACGACCGCCACATTTACAACGTGATTCACCAGGACGGCAAGGACGGTGCCTACTACATCAAGCGATTCAACGTGGGTGGCGTCACCCGCGACAAGGATTACTTTATGGGTAAGGGCAAGCCCGGCAGCAAGATTCTGTACATGTCGAGCAACCTGAACGGCGAAGCCGAAGTCGTAGAAGTCACGCTGAAGCCGCGTCCGCGCACCAAGCTCAACTTCGAGGTGGATTTCAGCACCATCGACGTGAAGGGCCGCGGCGCCATGGGTAACATTGTGACCAAGTACCCGGTCAAGAGCATCAAGCGCGTCCGTAAGGGCGTGAGCACCTTGGGCGCCCGCGTTCTCTACTTTGACTCCCTCGCCGGCATCATCAGCACCCAGAAGAAGGGCGACCGCATCGGCGAATTCGGCGAAAAGGACAAGATTCTTATTGTCAAGGAAAATGGTACGGCCCGCGTTCACGACATGGCCGACCCGATTCTCGTGGGTACGGGCATCAAGTACATCCACAAGTTCGATCCGGAACAGGTCTTTACAATTCTCTACTTCGAAGGCGGCAACTTCAACTACATGGTCAAGCGCTTCAACCTGGAAGGCTGCCCGATGACCACGGAATTCAGCCTCGTGTCTGACCACAAGGATACGCAGATGATTGAATTCTTCGCCACAGACGACGCTCGCGAACTCATGGAATACCAGGTGGGTCGCGAAGTCCAGAAGGAAGAACTCGACTTGACCGAAGTCGCCGAAATCAAGGGCTACAAGGCCTTGGGCAGCAAGTTCACAGCGAAGAAGGTGAAACGCGCCACCCGAATCACGCCACCCGATAGTTTCGACGACGGAAGCAACGACGACGAAGGTTCCGACGAATCTGACCCGCAGTTGTTCGACTAAAGCCCTCGCCCCACCTGTCATTGCGCCAGAATTCAGAACTGGACCCCCTCCCTTCGGTCGAGGGTGACTTCAACAAGACTGTCATCCTGTCGGTCTTCAGACCGACGGGAACCAGTATCGGATTTACCTCAGTCGAAAATTAAAGCAAGAAGCAACTTGCCGTATGCGTCGCTGATTTTTCAGCGGCAACGCACGGAGGTTCCTGCGAAGACTTGCACTTTTCGCGAATTTCAGCGGAAGCAGAGGTGCATTTTTCGCAGCGGTCCGCAAAACGGCACCCCTTGACAAAGTCACGCGGATGCGGCACGGAGCCAGGAATCGATTTCATGGTGCGCATGTCGCTGTGATTTTCGGGAATTGCCGCCAGAAGCCCCTGCGTATAAGGATGCAACGGACGATCAATCACGTCGCGGACAGCACCCGTTTCGACAATACGCCCGGCATACATCACAGCCACTCGGTCGGCGTACTGCGAAACAATCCCCATATTATGCGTAATCAAGAGAACCGCCGTGCCGGTGCGACTCGCCATCTCCTTGAGCACGGCGAGTACCTGCGCCTGCACCGTTACATCGAGGGCAGTCGTCGGTTCGTCGGCAATAATCAACTTGGGCTTCGAAAGAAGCGCCATCACGATGCAGATACGCTGCAACATTCCGCCCGAAAGCTCATGCGGATACGATTCCAAGACGCGGTCAATATCCTTGAAGCCTGCAAGCGCAAGCTGTTCGCGGATAAGCGCCAAAGGAGATTCCCGATCAAGTCGGGAATGACAACTAAAAGAACTTTGGGAATGACGTTCAGGAGAAAGCCGTGCAGATTTCTGCGATTTACAAGGAGCACTGAACTTGAAAACTTCGAGCAACTGTTTCTTGATGGTGACGACAGGATTCAAGGCTTGCATCGGTTCCTGAAAAATGCAGGCTATTTCGGATCCGCGGACTTTCTGCAATTCCGCAAGCGGCAACTTGGCGAGATCAACCGATGCGTTTTTCGAATCGGCAACGGAAGATTCAACCGTTTCTGCAATTTCAACAGCCGCAGCATTGTAAAGCACCGAACCATCGACAATCTGCGCACTCGGCTGCGGCAGCAGGCGCAAGACACTCATTGCCGTCACACTCTTTCCGCAACCCGACTCCCCCACCAGCGCAAAGAATTCTCCGGGGAAAATATCGAACGAGACGCGGTCCGTCACCTGCAAAGGAGTCACGCCGTCACGTGGTTTGCCCTTCTTGTCGAAACCGAAGGCTACCGAAAGATTTTTCACCGAAAGTACAGGATTCATATCTAGATTCTTCGACTCCGTATCACTCCGCTCAGAATGACACCCGCAAACTGGAGATGCCCGCCTTCGCGGGCATGACAACTAACGAGCCCAGAGTTTCTGGATTCATCAAACATATCTATCTCCCGACTTCGGATAAACACACGACTCCGCAATCGACCTACGCAACAATAAAAATCCAAAGTCGATTGCTCCGCGCTCCCACGATTCATCAATATGAATCGTACTCGCTTGGCATGGATCCTTCAGTCGCATTTCATCAAACATATCTATCTCCCGACTTCGGATCCATGGCATCACGTACGCCTTCACCCACGAACGTGGTAAGGAGAAGCGTCACAAATAATGCAGCGACCGTACTCACGGAAATCCAGGGGGCATACAAGTTGTTGAGTCCCTGGCTCATGAGTTCGCCCCAGCTCGGAGTCGGCGGTTGCAGGCCAAATCCCAAAAAGTCCAGCGACGTGAGGCTCCCGATTCCACCAATCAGCGTGAACGGGAAAAGTGTCACCACGGGAGTCATCGCATTCGGCAGAATTTCCTTGAAGAATATGTGACGGTGTCCAAGCCCCAGAACCTTTGCGGACTGTACGTAAGTCATTCCGCGCAATTTCAGGAATTCCGCACGCATGTAGTAGCTGAGCGATATCCAGTTGAACGCCGCCATAATCAGAATCAAAAGCCAGAAACTGCGCCCGTAAATGCTCCCGATCAAAATCACCACATAAAGCATCGGAAGCGATGACCAGATTTCGATAAAGCGTTGCATTCCCGTATCCCAGAATTTTCCAAGATACCCCTGAATTCCGCCAATCACAATTCCGAGGAATGTTCCGAGCACTGTCAAAAGCAGGCTGAAACTGATGCAGATACGAAAACCATGAATCAGTCGCGAAAGAACATCACGGCCATTGCTATCGGTTCCAAGCCAATGCCTTGCACTCGGAGCAAACGGAGGCGCCCCTTCTTCGCTCAAGTCCGCCTTTAATGGGTCGTGCACTATCGGAGGCATCAAAGCCCAAAATTCAGGGCAGCCCCCTGCACGGGTAAAACCTTCGGCAGCATCCTCTTCGCATTCCTGAACCGCAGCAAACAGTTTAGCGTAATCCTGCTCGGTCTGGTATTCCCCGCCAAAATCCTTTTCGCTATAACGTACGAATGCCGGAAAATAGGACTTTCCCTCGTAACGCAAATACAGAGGTTCGTCATTGACCGTCCACGGACTCGTAAGCGACAACAGATACGCGATCACCAGAACGATTAACGACCAAAACGCCCGCTTATTCTTGCGAAAGCGCTTCAATCGTTTCAACGTTTCCTGTGTCAGGCGAAGTTTCATACCCTAAATCTATATAAAAGTCTTCGCCAAGGCCTCTTTCAGCTGCTCCGCTTCTATCGGTTTCGTCAAGAATCCGTTTATTCCGACAGAAATCATTTTTTCACGGTCCACATCATCGGTACAGGCAGCCATCGCAATCACGGGAATATTCGCCTTCTGGCCGTTTTCCATTTTACGGATATGGCGAACCACATCATAACCGTCGAGGATAGACAACTGCAAATTAAGCAGCACCACATCAAATGTTCCTGACGGTGAAAATTCCAACTTGTGAATACAGGACGATCCGTCTACTACGCAGGAATAGTCCATTTTCCATTCCTTAAGCATATCGCCCACGATTTCGCAGTTCATGGAATCATCGTCCACCAGAAGCACGCGCTTGCCTGCAAAATTCTCCGGAAGCTTAGCCATCAGATCGTTCCTGGAAGCGCTATCCCATTCGGCAATCGCATGAGGCGTCTTAATGACAACGCGGGTTCCTTCCCCGACGCGGCTTGTCACCTCAATCGTCCCCTGCATCAGGTCCACCAGTTTCTTTACAATGCTAAGTCCTAGCCCAACGCCACTAATACCCCTGGTACGCGCAGTCTGTTCGCGTTCAAAGTCATTGAAAATACGGGGCATGAATTCTTCCGAAATTCCGATACCCGTATCCTCTACGACCATTTCGATATAGCACATGCCAGGCATTTCGTGCGGCAAATCCCTTAGCGAAATACGAATCAGTCCCCATTCCTTGGTAAACTTGATTGCGTTGCTCACGACGTTCAGCAAAATCTGCTGAATTTTCACCTTGTCGGCAACCACACAGTTATGCTCGAAGTTTCTAGAAACCTGCAACAAGACGTTCTTTTGAAGGGCGGCCTGTTCAAAAGTCGCCACGAGCCAGTCCGACATCTTGACCGTAAGAACAGGAGTTTCATTCAGGACCTCGGCACCCGAATCAATGCGAGCCTTGTTCAGCACCGACTGAATCATATCGAGGAGCTGGGTTCCCGCCATTTGGATATTATCAAGATAATGCCCTATCACCGACATTTCTTCGGCCGGGAGGCTCATTCTGGCAAGGCGCTTTTTGGACAAGTTTCCGTAACCGAGAACCGCATTCATCGGGATACAGATATCGTGACTCATGTTGAACAGGAACTTCGACTTGGCCGCATCGGCCTGATGCGCCTGTTCCAGGGCACGGACAAGTTCCATTCTCTGCTCGTTCAGTTCCTTACGTTTTTCCAGTTCGGCAGTCATGGCCTCGTCGATATTCTTGAAGCCCACCACGAATTCCGAACGGTCCCTCGAAGGTTTCACATAATGGACCTGCAAATAATGAATTCCACCGTTCACCAGGACTCGATAAACCAGTTCAAAGCGGTCTCGCTTGATAAATTCACGACGCAGGACATCCAAGGTAACGACGGGGCCCAGAACCGCGTAATCTTCGGGCAAGACAGCACGCTTGATATAGTGCGCAAGCAGCTGATCATAGAAAAGGTCCTGATTGTCGAATTCACGCATCAACCTTGCCACGTTGGGATTAAGTCGATACACAACGACTCGCCCCGTATTCAAGTCCACTTCGAAAGCACTTCCATACGACTCCGTCAAGGCATTGATAATATTCAGCCGGCGGCCATCGTTTTCGGTCTGTTGCCGACGATTCGTCCTGTACGCCGAATGCATATATACCGCAAACAAGAGCGCGACGATCAAGACGGCGGCAGCCGCACTCAAGGCTGTCCAGCGGGAATAGTTCATAAGCACATGGCAAGGCACCATCTGAACCACAAACCACCCCGTGCCCCCGACCTGGAACACACAGGCCACAGAAGTTCCGGCATCCGAAGAAAAACGGAACGCCTTCGGTTCGTCCAGCATGGCATTCTGCTTAAACAGTTCAACAACATCGGAAGGAAAGAACTCGGTCGCCCGCGATTCAAAAGATTTTCCAAAATCATTGTCGACGACATTCGAAACAATAATGTTCAAATGCTGGTCGCACAGGATTCCCACCGTATTTTCGCCAAAGATCCTATAATCCAGAACAGGACGCAGGTCCGTATTTCCGCCCAAAAGTCCCGTGAGTACCCCCACAACGGAATCGTTATAAATAAGCGGAGTATAGACATCCACTAGGGCTTCCTTGGAATAGCGAGGCGAGTAATTAATCCAAATTCCGGTTTCACCCAGAATACCCCGCCTAAAATATTCCCTATCCGAAGCGTCAAACGCAGGCTCCCCGTTCACCATATTAATTCCATCGCCACGAATATACTCCACCCTCGAAAAAGGGGTTTCCGTTAGCAGCGGATGAATCACTGAATTCGGGTACTGCAAGACGGGGCCATCCATCTTTCGAGCAACCATCTGAGAAATATGCTGGATTCCGCTTCGGGCAAAACGAAGTTTCGTCTCTATTTCAGAGGCTTCCTTGCGTGTATTTTCGGCAATGGTCTGCTCGATTTGCACAAAGAACGCCTCACGCATATAGAATGCATACAAACACACTACCACTATTGCCAAGAGTGCAACTACAGCAATAGCGGGATTAAGCGTTAGCCAACGTTTTAGATTAATCTTTCCCATAATAATAAATGACAACCAATTATAACAAAATTTTTGCTAATATATAGGGCGTATGAAGGATTTGACCATCGATCACAAGGCCGAAAAGGAACGTTGCATTCTCGTAGGGATCTCTACCCCGAAGGTTCGCCCCTGGCTTGCCTCCGAACAGCTCGCTGAATTGGGCAGGCTCGCCGAGACCGCAGGCGCCGAAGTAGTGCAGAGTTTTTTGCAAAGGGTGCAGAACTTTAGCCCCGCAACGCTCATTGGCGAAGGCAAGGTGAACGAGGTCAAGGCCGCCCTTGCAGAACTGAACGCCAAGATGGTCGTTTTTGACGACGATTTGTCAGGTTCGCAGGTCAGGAACCTGGAACAGAGACTCCCCGGAATTAAGGTACTTGACCGTACGGGTCTTATCCTGGACATTTTTGCGAAGCACGCCGTCACGGCAGAAAGCCGCCTGATGGTCGAAGTAGCACAGCTCCAATACATGATGCCGCGCCTGACCGGTGCATGGACGCACCTTTGCCGTCAGCACAACGGAGGCATCGGCACCAAGGGCCCCGGCGAAACTCAGCTCGAAACCGACCGCCGCATGATCCGCAAGCGCATTCAGGAACTTAAAAAGAAGCTTGAAAAAATCGAGGACGCCCGCGAAAGCCAGGCAGAAAACCGAAACGACATTTTCCACATCGGAATCGTTGGCTACACGAACGCAGGCAAGTCTACGCTCACCAACCGCCTGACCGGCGCCGACGTGTATGTAGAAGACAAGCTGTTCGCGACCCTCGACAGCACCACGCGAAAGCTCTACCTCGACGGAGAAAACATCATTTTATCCGATACCGTAGGCTTTATCCGTAAACTTCCGCACAACTTAATTGAAACCTTCAAGAGTACACTCGGCGTCGCCTCGCACGCGGACTGCATCCTGGAAGTCGTAGACGGTTCCGCCCCTGACTACCGCGAACACCTGGAAGTCACCCACAAGACGCTCGAAGGAATCATCAGCAAAGAAACTCCGCGCATCCGCGTATTCAACAAGGCCGAAATCTGCGACGAGGCCCGCCGCACAGAACTCCGCGAGAACTACCCCGAGACCATCCAGGTGAGCGCCCGCGAAAACATCGGCATGGAACGCCTCCGCGAAACCTTCAAGGAGCAGCTCGCCGCCTGGCACCAAAAGCGCGAAGCCCACGAACAAAAGGAAAAGGAACGCAGCGAAGCCCCGTGGAGAGAGTAGTTCCGTTTTTTCACCCCTTCCGATTTGTAAAAAGCCAATCCCTATGAACCGACTTTTAAGGGCTTGTCAGTTTATTTGCGAGCCATCCCCCATTTTGTCATCAAGATCTATCAAATCATTCGACAAAAATTCAGCAACATTCATTCCTAGAAACCCTGTTCACGTAGAAACTTCTTCACGAGCAGGACTGTTTCGCTAATATCCTGTTTATGCTCATTTTTTTCAGCAATATCGGCAGCTTTGAGAAAACGCTCCGCGTCTTCCCCATAAAGCGTCGGTATTGATCTTATTTCTACAGCCATAGGTTTATCCTCACATTAAAATAGGTTTTAAGTTTTCTATTGTCAATACAGGGATCCTTTCTGATTCCCTATTACTATACACGTATTTTTGACGCTATCAACCCCTATTTTCCGAAAAATTTATTTCTTTTTACAAAAACAACTCACAAGGATATCTTGTGAGTTCAATTTTTTGAAATACAATACCTTGCGTTTTTGGCAAGATTTCACACTTCAGTATTTTGCGATTTTGGAAACTTTGAGGACAACCTACGGTGACACCTACCCCAAGAATTCCTTGGGGCGGTCAGCCAAGCCCAATTCTTCAAGATTACACTTACTGCATTGTAGCAGATTTTCCTGACGACGAAGTTCCACCACCTTTATAGCAGGAGCTATATAATATTTCTTTTCAAATTTACGGTTCATTGCTAACTCCTACTTAATTATTTCAACTTTTCCGTTGTGGAGATACTTGCCCTTCACGACAGGCTTACCATTAAGCACGCGGCCCTGCAAATCAAACCAGCGACCTGCCGAGCGGCTGTTCGAGCGAATTTCGCCCGTACGGGAATCAAGCGTTCCGATAACGGTCGTACCGCCGTCTTCATCGACAATCTCAACTTCGAGAGATTCAGGCAATGTTGACATCGAGCTCATACGTGGAGCAAAGCGCAC
>JAEEGH010002157.1_pt1 | contig 53773 bp, 43 predicted proteins | sample 9134181 | NCBI WGS metagenome assembly JAEEGH01 (sample SAMN16246544, study PRJNA631951) | gut metagenome | biome: gut microbiome; feature: rumen; material: DP-attached | host: Bos | place: Iran: Karaj | collected 2018-10 | reverse complement strand
GATTCTCCCACTCGTGTGAGCCCTGTGCGATGGGCTTGTTGTCCTCGTCGATGAGGACGGCCTTGATGCGGGTAGAGCCAAACTCGATACCGAGAATGGCTTTACCTGCTTCGATTGTTTGTTTTGCAGTCATATCTTACTTCAGTGCTTTGTTCAACATATAGTAAACCTCGTTGTTGCGGAGCGTCTGCTTGAAGTCGGCGATGTTTGTCTGCTTGTTGATGCGGACGTACTCAATACCGAGCATCTCAGCGAAATCTTCCCAGTACTCCTCGTTGATGTCGTAGGAGAAAGCTGAGTGGTGAGTACCACCGGCGAGGATCCAGGCGGCAGCACCAATCTCGAAGGTGGGCTGGGGAATCCAGAGTGCAGAAGCAACGGGCAACTTAGGCATGGGCTTCGGCTCGATGCACTCCACCTCCTGAGAAATCAGACGGAAGCGGTTGCCCAGGTCAACGACTGTAGCCTTGATACCACGACCTGTCTTTGAGGTGAACACGAGACGGGCGGTCTGTTGCTTGCGGATACCGATTCCGAGGAAGTGTACCTCGAGTTTGGGTTTGTCAGAAGCGATGAGCGGACAGATCTCGAGCATATGGCTCTGCAGACAAGATGAGCGGTCGCCGGCGAAATTCAGCGTGTAGTCCTCGAGGAAGGAACAACCTGTAGGCATGCCCTGCTGGATGACCCAGAGTGTGCGATAGAGACATGCGGTCTTCCAGTCGCCCTCGGCACCGAAACCGTAACCCTCTTCCATCAGACGCTGTGAAGCGAGGCCAGGAATCTGGTCGAAGCCGACGAAGTTGGAATTATTGATGTCGGCATCACCGAGGTCGTCGAAGTTGGTGGTGAAGGCAGTGGCGCCCTCATCCTTCAGCACGCGGCGCAGGGCGATCTCAGCTTTGGCAGCGTTCTTCACCTTCTCCCAATAAATGGCTTCACCGCTCTCATCGATCTTAATCGTGTATAGCTTCTTGTACTCCTCAACGAGCTCATCAGCCTCCTTATCGGTGACCTTCTTGAAATACTCCATCAGAGAGCTGACGGGATAGTAGTCGACATGATAGCCCAGACGTTGCTCGAACTCCACGCGGTCGCCATCAGTAACGGCGACGTTGTTCATGTTCATACCGAACATCAGACAGCGTACGTTGTGAGCATCAGCGACACCAGCAGCTACGCGAGCCCAAACGGCAATCTGCTTCTGGGCCTTCTCGTCCTTCCAGTAACCGCAGACCACCTTACGGGCGATGCGCATACGGGTGCAGATGTGTCCGAACTCGATGTCGCCGTGAGCACTCTGGTTCAAGTTCATGAAGTCCATGTCAATCTCGCTCCAGGGGATCTCGGCATTGTACTGAGTGTGGAAATGAAGCAGGGGTTTCTGCAGCTGCTGCAGGCCCTTGATCCACATCTTAGCGGGGGAGAAGGTGTGCATCCAGGTGATGATACCCACGCACTTCTCATCGTTGTTGGCAGCCAGCATGATCTGCTCAACTTCCTTTGAACTGTTGGCTGTGCCCTTATATACAATCTTCACAGGGATGTTGCCGCTCTTGTTCAGACCGTCGACCATCTCCTTTGAGTGACCGTCGACAGCTACGACTGCGTCACCTCCATAGAGCAACTGTGCACCAGTTACCCACCATATTTCAAAATTCTCAAATGCTTTCATTTTTTACCTTTTTACTTTTTTACTTTTTCTTCTGTCCATAATATGCATTAGGACCATGTTTGCGCATATAGTGCTTTTCGACGAGCAATGGATTCATTGTCGTCTGCGGGTTTACCGTCAATGAGATAAATGCCATTTTAGCACATTCTTCCATCACCTTAGCGTTGTATACGGCATTGGCGGGCGAGGTTCCCCATGCGAAGGGACCATGATTCTTAACCAACACTGCTGGAGTATGGTCAGGGTTGATCTTACGGATGTTCAGAATCTCGTCAACGATGACATTTCCGGTCTCCAGTTCGTACTGTCCTTTGACCTCAGCCTCGGTCATGTCTCGTGTGCAAGGGATATCCTTATAGAAATAGTCGGCATGAGTGGTACCGATATTGGGGATATCCTTACCTGCTTGCGCGAATGCTGTGGCATAGGTCGAATGGGTGTGCACGACGCCTTGTATATTAGGGAAGGCCTTATATAATACAAGGTGTGTAGGGGTATCGCTCGACGGATTCAGTTCTCCGTCTACAACTTCGCCAGACTCGAGGTCTACCACCACCATATCGCTGGCTTTCATGACGTCGTAGTCGACGCCAGAGGGTTTGATGACTACCAGACCGTGCTCACGGTCGATGCCGCTGACATTTCCCCATGTAAATATCACGAGATTATGCTTTACCAGGTCCAGATTCGCCTGGAATACTTTTTCTTTCAGTTCTTCGAGCATTGTTCTATAATTTAAAAGTCGGATCTTCCTTGTAGGCCCTCTTGTTGAAGCGATATAGGAAGGCACCACGTTTTGACCCTGTTTTGTCGATGAGTTCAGTCTTCTCAATGAAGTCCATATCCTTGATGCGTTTGCGGAAGTTGCGCTTGTCGACTTCTTCGCCATTGACGGCCTCATAGAGCTTTTGGAGCTGTGTGAGGGTGAATAGGCTGGGAAGCAGTCGGAAACTGATGGGTTCGTTGGAAATCTTTTGCCGCATCATCTTTCTGGCTCGTTGAATCATCTCGTTGTGGTCGGAATATAGAGTGGGCACCTCATCGAAGTTTACCCATTCCAACCCGTATTCCTGACGCAGGCAATCATCGTAGTCTTTCACGTTGATAAGTGCGTAGTAGGCAATAGATACCACGCGCTCGCCTGGGTCACGGTCTACGTTACCAAAAGCACCAACTTGCCGCATATAGAGGTTCCGAAGTCCGGTGAGGTCGAAGAGCACACGGTTTGCAGCATCATCGACGCTCTCGTCGCTGCGAACGAAACCTCCGTAGAGACTCCATTCGCCGCGACCAGGATCCATCTGCCGTCGTCCGATCAGAATCTTCAGCTTTCCTTCGTCGAAGCCGAAGATGATACAGTCTACCGACAACCAGACTTTAGAGTGTGCACCATAAAAACTTGTCATTTCCTTAATCGTTGATTACCAGAAATAGATGTAAAATGCTACGGTGAAGCCCAGGATGATTACTGTATGAATGACATCCCAATGGTTCCAGCTGGCACGTGTGGCTGCGCGCTGCTCAGGTGTAGAAGTACCGAATACCAGACCCTGAATCTTCTTCTCATCAGGTGCTTCAGTAATCAGTGATACGAAGATAACGATGAGACAGCATACAATCAGCATCACGCCGCAGAAGAACAGCCAGTTGAAGTCGTAGAACACAGCCTTGAACCAACTGTCACCCGCATCTGTTGCATTACTGTAGTAGACCTTTGCTCCCAGACGTGTCAGACCGATGATAATACCTGAGAGCAATCCCCACATACCACCTTTGGCAGAGGCACGTTTCCAAGTGATACCCAGCAGGAAGGCGGCAGCAATACCAGGAGCCAAGACAGACTGAACGTCCTGCAAGTAGTTATAAAGCACATTACCTACTGAGCGCATAATGGGAATCCAAAGAATACCGAGAATCACGATCACTACGGTAGCCGTTTGTCCGATACGTACGAGACTCTTCTCTGAGGTCTCGGGTTTCAGACGCTTCCAGAAGTCGATGGTGAATAGCATAGCTGAAGAGTTGAACAGTGATGCCAACGATGACATCAGCGCAGCAAGGATACCGCAGACTACGAGACCTTTCACACCTGCAGGCAGGATTTTTGCCACGAGGGTGGGGAAGGCTGCATCGGCATTAGGCGTACCGTCGGCAAGAAGAGGCAGGAAACCGCCGTCGCCAGCATACTTCTGATGCAGTGCGAAAGCAATCATACCAGGAATCAGGAACAGGAATACGGGCAACAGTTTCAGGTAAGCACCGAAGATCGTACCACGACGGGCTTCCGTCTCGTTCTTACCAGAGAGTACACGCTGTACAATATACTGGTCAGTACACCAGTACCAGAAACCGATGACAGCAGAACCAATCAGGGCACCAAGCCAAGGATACTGTGGGTCGCTGTTCGAACGCATCAGGTGAATCATCGTACCTGTAGCACCTTCGTAGTTGGGCTTTACATCACAAAGTTGCAGCATCTGATCCCAGCTGCCCAATGCCTTCATACCCAGGACGAGGATGATCAGCGAACCCAACAGCAGGATAGGCGTCTGCAGCACAGAAGTGTAGAGCACGCTCTTCATACCGCCGAAGATGGTGTAAACAGCAGTGATGAGCACAAGTCCGATAGCGGCAATCCAGAAGAAGTCGATACCCCAGAGCTCTTCGATGCCGAAGACCTGCTGGAACACCAGACCGCCTGCATATACCGTTACGGCCACCTTGGTCAGCACATAGCTGATGAGTGAGATAACCGAGAGAATAGTACGGCTCTGGGTGTTATAACGACGCTCCAGGAACTCCGGCATGGTGTAAACCATCGAACGGGAATAGAAGGGCACGAAAACCCATCCAAGAATCAGGATCATCCATCCCTGGATCTCCCAATGGGCCATAGCCATACCTGACGAAGCACCTGCACCTGCGAGTCCGATGAGGTGTTCTGAACCGATGTTCGATGCAAAGATTGATGCACCGATAGCAATCCAAGTGGCGTCTTTACCGCCTAAGAAATAGTCTGCTGAGTTGTCGTTTTTCTGAGAGACGACCCATAATACAATGCCGATCAGCGCACAACAGAAGACGCCAATGACAATCCAGTCTAATAATGCCATATTGATTTACGTTTTTAGAATATTACGATGTTAGTTTTATTTCACAGAGAATTTGTAAGCAGCGTGGCTGAAGTACTTCTCTCCAGGATTCAACACGGGTTGTACCCACTGTGGCTTGTTGGGAGAGTCGGGATACTTCTGGCTCTCAAGACATACGCTGACATGCTGAGGATATGGTCCGTGCTTGTGCTCGATGTTCAGCTCGTTGCCAACACCTTGGAAGTTTCCGCTGTATACCTGTACACCGGGCTCATTGGTAAACATCTCCATGAAGATACCGGTTTTCGGAGAATAGAGGCTGGCGCAGACCTGTGTGTCGTCGCCCTTACCGTCCTTGAATGTGTTCAGACACCAGTTGTGGTCGTAACCACCGGCATTCTGAATCTGGTCAAACTCGGACTTGATGCTGTCACCGATGGCGTGAGGCGTACGGAAGTCCATTGGTGTTCCCTCTACCGACTTGATCTCACCCGTTGGAATGTAAAGTGTGTCGCTGGGGGTGAAGTTGTCGGCATTCACGTAAAGTACCATATCATAGCCGGGCTGTGTGAAGTCACCGCTCAGGTTATAATAGTTGTGATTAGTCTGGTTGATAATTGTCGGCTTGTCGGTCTCTGCTTCCCATGTGATGTCGAGGACGTTGTCAGAGGTGACCTTATAGGTTGTAATGGCCATCACCTTGCCGGGGAAACCGTTTTCGCCATCAGCTGCGACAATCGTCAGTTTCAGGATAGAGTCTCCAACCTGTTCTGCATCGTAAACCTGATTCATCCAGCCTGTGGTGCCACCACCGTGCAGACAGTTAGGACCGTCGTTCTGCTTCAACTGGAATTCAACGTCGTTCAGCGTAAACTTGCCGTCCTTGATACGATTAGCATAACGGCCTACACTGGAACCGTAGTCAGTGGGGGAGTTGAGGGTATCAGCATACTGGGCAATGTTGTCGAAACCGAGAACAACGTCCGTAGGCTTACCGTCCTTGTCAGGAACGACGAGTGATACCACGCGACCGCCATAATTGGTGATGCATACCTCCATACCGTTAGCGTTCTTCAGGGTGAAGAGCTTCACGGGTTTGTTCTGAAGGGTTGTGTCGAACTTGGCTGGGTCAAGACCCGATACCGTGAGTACAGGAGCCTGCTGGTTACCTGCACATGCTACAAACATCAGCGCTGCTGCGCCAAGGCTCAAAAAACTACTTTTCAGTACTTTCATTTTTGTTAGCTTTAAGTTGTTATACGTTGTGATTGCAATTTGGCTGTAAATTTACAACTTATTTCCGAACCGACCAACAAAAATGACATAAAAATTGACGGTAAAGTGTAATTTTTACACCTTACCGCCAGAATTTAACCTTTATAAACACAAATTGTGCTTTCTTAGGTCACTTTTTAGCAGAGTTTGCGTGAACCGTCGCCGATGACAACATCATAGACTTTCGGCTCATGACCATACTTCTCGTTGAACTTTTTCTTAGCATCCTCAACGAACTTCTTATAGAGGTCGTTGCGGACGAGGTTGATGGTACAACCACCAAAGCCGCCACCCATGATTCGCGAACCGGTGACGCCATTCTCTTTGGCGATGTCATTCAGGAAATCGAGTTCCTCACAGGATACCTCGTAGTCCTTCGACAGACCTTCGTGGGTCTTGTACATCATCTCACCGACTTTCTCGTAGTCGCCTTCGTTCAGCGCATCGCAGACAGCCAGCACACGGTCCTTCTCACCGAGTACGAACTTGGCGCGCTTGTAGTCCTCAGCGCCAACTTCCTCCTTGACTTCCTCCAACTGCTCCCAAGTGCAGTCGCGCAGGGTCTCAAACTTACCCTCCGGATGCTTGGCGGCAATGTGTTTCACCACATTCTCACAACTGTTACGACGGTCGTTGTAGGGTGAACCGGCCAACTGGTGCTTGACCACAGAGTCGAGCAGCACGAGACGATAGCCGTCGGGCTTGAAGGGGAAGTACTCGAACTCACGACTGCGACAGTCGAGGCGCATCAGACAACCTGCCTTGCCGAAGACAGAGGCGAACTGGTCCATGATACCGCATTTCACGCCACAGTAATTGTGCTCTGTAGCCTGACCGGCGAGAACCATATCCCACTGGCTGATCTTATTGTCGGCAAAGATGTCGTTCAGACCACAGGCAATACAGCTTTCCATAGCGGCTGAAGACGACATACCTGCGCCCAGGGGAACATCACCTGCAAAGGCGATATTAAATCCTTTAATGGGCGCGCCCAATTTCTTCATTTCCAAAGCGATACCGTAAATATAACGAGCCCAACTTGCACGTGGTCCGTCAGGATCGGAAAGCTTGAAGTCTACGCGGTCCTTCAGGTCGATGGCGTAAGCCATTATGGTATCTTCTGTATCGTTGGCACGCATCTCGGCCATAATACCTTTATCAACAGCTCCAGGAAACACAAAACCACCATTATAGTCGGTGTGCTCACCGATAAGGTTGATACGTCCAGGAGAAGCATATACGTTGCCGGTCTTTCCATCAAAGTGCTTGATGAAACGGCTTCTTACAAATTCAATATCCATCATGATAATTCGTAATTAATAATTAATAATGCATAATTAGTCTACCTTGATGTCTGTATTCACATTCTTGCAACCGATAAGCGCATAGAACAGGATATAGGCCAACATGGCGATAACCAGCCAATAGCTGAAAATCGGTCCGGCTGACTTCGCAATAGCCTCCTGGATCAACGGCATGATACCACCGCCGACAACCATCGTCATGAAGATACCGGATGCTGCCTCAGTGTATTTGCCGAGGCCCTCAACGGAGAGGTTGAAGATACCACCCCACATAATAGAGGTACAGAGACCGCAGGCGGGGATGATAAAGCTCTTGGCCGGCACATCATGTCCGTTGAAACTGATGGTAACAGTCTCTGGCATGAAGATGGCGATCAACAGTAATGCGATTGCAACAGCGCTGACTGTCGACAGCTGTAACTTCGTAGAAACCTTACCGGAGATGGCGCTGGAGCATGCACGTCCGATCATCATCAGGAGCCAGTAGGCTGCTGCCAGCGTACCACCGACGGCTGCTGCACCCTCGAAACCGAGGTCGGTGACGTAGAAGTTCAACTCCATGGGGATACCGATTTCGATACCGACATAGAAGAAGATGGCAATCACGCCCAGCACACAATGGCGGAAAGCCAATGGACTGCGCTCATACTTGGGTTGTACCTTACCGAGTGTAGGCTCAGGGATGCTCACACGGCTGATAATGACAAACGAGATGGCAAAGACGGCCATACCGATAAAGAGTAGGGGAGCCACGTCGCTCATGCTCGTGTCTTTCGTGACGGTACCTACGAGGATACCAGCCAATAGCGGGGTCAGCGTACCGGTGAGTGAGTTCATCGTACCACCGATCTGGATGAGCTGGTTACCTTTGTTTCCACCACCACCAAGCAGGTTCAGCATCGGGTTCACCACGGTGTTCAGCATGCAGACGCAGAAACCGCAGATAAAAGCGCCCAACAGATAGATAATCAGGTTGAGGGCCACAGGAATGCTGTCGTATGTAAAGACGTATGTGCCGGCTCCCACGAGGCTCGAGAGATACTGGAACACCAGACCCACGATACCGACAATCAGTGCCGTCAGCGCTGTCTTCTTATAGCCATACTTGACCAACATCTTTCCTGCCGGAATACCCATGAAGAGATAGGCGGCAAAGTTCATCAGGTTACCCCATGCTTTTGCAAAGGGATACTCGAATCCCCAGATATTGCCGAATGGTGCACCCATGTTCGTGACGAAACTGATCATCGCGAAGATGAAGCACATGGTGATAATGGCAACCAACTTGCCATTGTTCTTGGTCTCAGTCATAATGTCCTGTTTATGTTGTTGTGGTTGATTACTCTACGACACCAAAGCGATAGATCGTCTTCTGCTTGTAGCGCTGACCTGGATTCAGGATGACGCTGGGGAAGTAAGGACGGTTGGGGGTGTCGGGGAAGTGCTGAGCCTCGAAGCATACAGCAGAACGGAACGGGAACGTACATCCGTTAGCGCCCTTGTAGCCAGTGGCGTAGTTGGCGGTGTAAAGCTGCATACCGGGTTCGGTGGTGAAGACTTCCATCGTACGTCCGCTCTTCGGTTCTGTCACCTTGGCGGCAAAACTCAGTTCGCCCTCTTCGCGCTTGTTCAGCACGTAGTTGTGGTCGAAGCCCTTACCGAACTTGATCTGCTCGTGGTCAGCCTCGATGTCCTGTCCGAAGGGTTTCGGCTTGCGGAAGTCGAACGGTGTACCTTCAACCTTCAGGATCTCACCTGTAGGAATGGCGGTAGCGTCAGTAGGCAGATAGAAGTCTGCATTGATCTCACAGATCTGATCCAGGATGTCGGGTGTGGGATCAGCGGTACCGGCCAGTGAGAAGAAGGCGTGATGCGTCAGGTTCACGATGGTCTTCTTGTTCGTGGTAGCCAGATATTCGATCACCAGTTCGTTCAGATCGGTGAAGGTGAATTCTACCGTCACGTCCAATTCGCCGGTATAGCCTTCCTCACCGTATGATGAGATGCGGTGCAGGGCGAGAGCTCGGGGACCCATCTGACGGGCGTCCCAAACCTTGGCGTTGAAACCTACAGCACCTCCGTGAAGGTGGTTGGGGCCGTCGTTGAGTGCCACCTGGTAGTCCTTGCCGTTCAGGGTGAACTGACCTTTGCAGATACGGTTACCCCAACGACCGATAAGGGTCGAGAGGTAAGGCTCCTTACCGCTGGTGAGCTGTTGGATACTGTCGTGACCTTGGATCACGTTTGCTACGTTGCCATTCTTGTCGGGGACCATAATCGCACAGATTGCACCTCCATAGTTAGAGATGGCGACTTCGTAACCCTTACGGTTCCTGAGAATGTACAAATCGGTTTTCTTACCATTAATCGTGGCCTGGAAGTTCTCCCGCTTCAGACCACACAGATTCGCTGTTTCTGTTGTATTAGCCATAATTGATATGTTTTTAGTTACAAAACTATCTGTCTGCAAAGTAACAGAAAAAAATCCAAACAGACAAAGGAAACAACGAAAAAAATGTTGAAGGATGTCTTAAAAAAAACTAAATGCAATTTTTGAAGAAGTCAGCAACGACGTAACTGCTGCCTCCTACGAAGATGAAATCGTCTGATGCACAGGACTTTCTGGCATTTTGCCAGGCTTCTGCGACGCTGGGGAAGCTTTCTCCGTGAAGACCGTGCTGTTCACCGATAATTTTGAGCACATTCTCCGAAACGGCACGTTTGGTGTCTGCCTTGGTGAAGTGATAGATGGCGTCTTTGGGCAGTAATTCCATGATACCGTCCATGTCTTTATCGTCTACGAGACCGAAGATGATGTGCTTCTTTCTGCACTCCACCTGACTCAGTTGCCGACTGATATACTGCCATCCTCCGACGTTGTGACCTGTGTCACAGATTACCTTCGGCGATTCAGATACCGTCTGCCAACGGCCTCTCAGTCCGGTAATCTCACAGACAGACTTAAAGCCCTTGGCCACTTCCTGTCCTTTGGCCTCCGAATTGTCATCGTCGGCAAAGCGGTACATATAGCCTTCGTCTTCCAGAATCCTGCAGGCGGTCAGGATGGTGTTGGCGTTTTTCTCCTGACAGAAACCTTGCAATTCACCATATACCAGTCCGTAGTGCGCTGTGGTATAGCGGATGCCTAAGTTCGACTCTCCTACGCTGATCACCTCGGGGTGGTCTTCGGCGAAGGTGACAGGTGCGCCGGTCTCTTGGGCGACAGCCTCAAACACCATGCGTGTCTCTGGTGTCGTCTCGCCGATGACCACGGGTACACCTTTTTTCATAATACCGGCTTTCTCCATCGCGATCTGTTCCAGCGAGCTGCCCAGCAGTTTGGTGTGGTCCAGACTGATGTTGGTGATCACGGAGAGTATCGGGGTGATGATGTTCGTGCAGTCCAGTCGTCCGCCGAGTCCTACTTCGATGACGGCGATGTCTACCTCCATATCCTTGAAGTATTTGAAGGCCATCGCTGTGGTCACCTCGAAGAACGAGGGATGCAGGGGTTCGAAGAAACTCTTCTCCTTCTCCACAAAGCTGACGACGTAGTTTTCGTCGATGGGATGTCCGTTGACGCGGATACGTTCCGAGAAGTCAACGAGGTGTGGCGACGTATAGAGACCTGTCTTGTAACCGCACTCCTGCAGGATGGCGGCGATGGTGTGGGCACATGAGCCTTTGCCGTTGGTGCCGGCCACGTGGATGGTCTTGTACGCCTGATGAGGGTGTCCGAAGTGCTCATCCAGCTTCAGCGTATTGTCCAGTCCTTCCTTATACCCCGATGCGCCTTGCTTCTCGAACATCGGCATCTGGTTGAACAGGTAGTTGCAGGTCTCTCTATATGTCATTGCTTAGTTGAAATAGTTCTTGAAACGTTGGAAGATCGAGTCGCGGGTCTGCTTGTCGCCCTTGAAGTTGTCGCTGTTCTTGAAACGTTCGATGGCCTCCTTCTCTTCGCGACTCAGGGTCTTCGGCACATAGACGCTGATGTTCACCACCAGGTCGCCCTTGCCCGAGCCGTAGCCCTGTACTGCGGGCAGGCCTTTTCCTCTCAGTCGGAGGGTCTTACCAGGCTGCGTACCGTTGTCGAGTTTCACCTTCAACTTGCCGCCGTCGATGGTGGGAATCTCCACGTCACCGCCAAGGGCTGCTGTAGGGAAGTCTAACAAGAGATTGTATATCAGGTCGTTACCATCGCGTACGAAGGTGTCGTTTTCTTCTTCCTCGATGAACACCTGGATGTCGCCTGCGATGCCGTTGTGCTTGCCGGCATTACCCTTGCCAGGTACATTCACCACCATACCTTCGGCTACACCGGCGGGGATGTTGATCTCCACCACTTCCTCGCCTTTCTCGATACCTGTGCCGCCGCAGTGCTTACACTTGTTCTTGATCACCTGGCCCTCACCGCCACAGGTGGGACAGACGCTCTGCTGCTGCATCATACCGAAGATGCTCTGTGTGGTGTGTGTGATGACACCTTGTCCGTGACAGGTAGGACACTGTTCCTTACCGCTGCCGGCCTCTGCACCGCTACCGCTACAGTGGGGACATGGGATGTCCTTACGCACCTTGAATTTCTTGGTGACGCCCTGATTGATCTCCTGCAGCGAGAGTTTCACCTTCAGCCGCAGGTCGCTGCCGCGATGCTGTTGCGGACGTCTCGGACCGCCTCCAAAGCCTCCGAAGCCGTGACCGCCGAAGATGTCGCCGAACATCGAGAAGATGTCGTCCATATTCATCGACGCACCGCCGAAGCCGCTGAAGTCGAAGCCGCCGCCCATTCCAGGACCGTTGAAGCCGAACTGGTCGTACTGCTGACGGGTCTTCGGGTCGTGCAGCACGTTATAGGCCTCGGCAGCTTCCTTGAATTTCTCTTCTGCCTCTTTGTCACCCGGATTACGGTCGGGGTGATATTTGATGGCTATCTTGCGATACGCCTTCTTGATCTCGTCCTCTGATGCGCCTTTCTCGACGCCCAGCACCTCATAGTAGTCTCTTTTTTGTGCCATATTATCTTTGTTAACGACAACTTAGACAACTAAATTGTCCTTGTTGTCAAAGTTGTCGTCATATATAATTTGTATTTTTATTATTTCATTGGCCAACGGCGACTTTTGCGTGGCGGATGACTTTGTCGTTCAGTTTGTAGCCCTGTTGCAGACAGTCGATGACCTTACCCTTCTTGTCATCGCCCATTCCCGGCACCATGGCCACAGCCTCGTGTACGTCGGTGTCGAAGTCGGCATCCTCAGTCTCGATCTTGCTCACACCCTGGGCCTCAAGGGCCTTCATGAATTTCTGGTAGATCAGTTCCATACCCTCACGCAGCACGGCGGGGTCATCGGTCTTCGCACCGTTCTCGATGGCGCGCTCCATATCGTCGAGCACGGGAAGGATGGCGGTGATGGTCTTCTCGCCACCGTTCAGGATCAGCTCAGCGCGCTCCTTCAGCGTACGTTTGCGGTAGTTGTCAAACTCAGCGGCCTTATACAGCAGCTGGCTCTTCAGTTCTGCGATTTCTGCCTGAGCGACCTCCAGAGGGTCTTTTTCTTCGGCGTTTTCTGCATTCTCAGATTCCTCGGAATTCTCGGAATTCTCTGCCTGATTGTCAGTTTCTTCGAGGGGAGTCTCGTTCAGTGTCTCCTCATCCTCGATTTTAATATTTTTTTTTGTCATAATAGCGGTTGTTTAAAGTCTTTGCTTACCTCCATGCAAATATCATGCCATTAGGCATACAGCTCTGCTTTTTTCGCCTTGATGGCCTCGTCGTAGATATAGTCATCGTAGGTCATCAGCTTGTCGATCGTGCCCTTCGGTGTCAGTTCGATGATGCGGTCGGCCACTGTGTTGATGAACTCATGGTCGTGTGAGGCAAACAGGATGTTGCCCTTGAACTGGATGAGGTTGTTGTTGAAGGCCTGAATCGATTCGAGGTCCAGGTGGTTCGTCGGGGTGTCGAGAATCAGACAGTTGGCGTTCTTCAGCTGCATGCGTGCGATCATACAACGCATCTTCTCACCTCCGGAGAGCACATTCACGTGTTTCAGCACATCCTCCTCCTTGAAGAGCATACGTCCGAGGAACGACTTCATCGTCACCTCGTTGCCGGGTCCCCACTGTGAGAGCCAGTCTACGAGGTTCATCTCCGACTGGAAGAACTCGGTGTTGTCGAGTGGGAGATAGGCGGTGGTGATGGTCACGCCCCACTTATAGGTACCGGCCTGCGCCTCGCGGTTGCCGTTGATGATCTCGAAGAGAGCGGTCATCGCCTTGGGGTTATGCGAGAGGAAGACGGTCTTCTGCCCCTTCTCGATGGTGAAGTTCACGTTGTCGAACAGCACCGTTCCGTCGGCATCTACGGCCTTCAGGCCTTCCACTTCGAGGATCTGTGTACCAGGCTCGCGCTCCATCGAGAAGATGATACCCGGATACTTACGGGTAGAAGGTGTGATCTCCTCCACGTTCAGTTTCTCCAGCATCTTCTTACGTGAGGTGGTCTGCTTTGACTTGGCCACGTTGGCTGAGAATCGGCGGATGAACTCCTCCAGCTGCTTCTTCTTCTCCTCGGCCTTCATCTTCTGGTTCTGGGCCTGACGCAGGGCCAGCTGTGAACTCTCGTACCAGAACGAGTAGTTACCCGAGAACAGCGTCACCTTGCCGAAGTCGATGTCTACGGTCTGTGTCGAGACGGCGTCGAGGAAGTGACGGTCGTGCGACACCACGAGCACACACTGCTCCAGGTTCGACAGGTATTCCTCCAGCCACTGCACGGTGTCGAGGTCGAGGTCGTTGGTGGGCTCGTCGAGCAACAGGTTGTCGGGATGTCCGAACAGCGCCTTGGCCAGCATCACGCGCACCTTCTCGTTGTTCGAGATCTCTGCCATCTGCTTGTAGTGCTGCGGCTCCTGTACGCCCAGGTTCTGCAACAGCTGTGCGGCCTCGCTTTCGGCTTCCCAGCCGTTCATCTCGGCGAAGGCCATCTCCAGTTCGGCGGCTCTCACACCGTCTTCTTCGGTCATCTCGGGCTTCGCATAGAGGGCTTCGCGCTCCTTCATGTTCTGCCACAGAGGCTGGTGACCCATCAGCACGGTGTTCATCACCGTGTGCTCGTCATATTTGAAGTGATCCTGCTCCAGCACGCTCAGTCGCTCGCCGGGTTGCATCTCGATCGTACCCTTGTTGGCCTCCAGCTCGCCGCTGATGGCACGCAGCAGGGTCGACTTACCTGCGCCGTTGGCACCGATGATGCCGTAGATGTTACCGCTTGTAAACTTCAGGTTCACGTCCTTATAGAGAACCTTTTTTCCGAATTGTATCTGCAGATTGGTTACTGTTATCATCTCTTTTTCTTATACCTTATTATATATATAGTAATTTTGAGGGTGCAAAGGTACGAAAAAGCGCGCAAAAAACCAAATTTATTTTGAGAATTTAAAAAAAATATCTACCTTTGCCGCATGAAACAGACCATCTACCTCCCCGGCGTCATAAAAACCGACTTCACCTTCGAATAACATCACAAAAAAACTCCCGCCATCCGGCGGGAGTTTTGGTTAAAACGGCCCATACCCCATACACGAGGTCGTGGTTATCGCTGTGACGAACGCCGTGAGCGCAGCTACTATCATCTTCACCGCAATCTCAATCACTCGATTCTTCTTCATAGCAGACAAATCATAATTATTTAAGTTTCGCATTCGCTCAACTTCTTTGTAGATAGAAGGAGATAGATGTAGATAGAAGGAGATAGATGACAATAGTTTTGCTGCATAACAGTTGCAGACAGAGTATCGTCCTTTATCTTCGTCGCTGAAAAGCGGCATATCTTCATTTATCTTCCTTTATCTTCTTAACATACGAAACTTGAATTATAAATTCTTAATTAGAATCTAATTCTGGTCTCCCTCCTCGCCATCGCTTCCTGAGTTGATCACCAGCGTCGAGGCCTGTGCGGGCATCTGGAACGTACCTACGTACTCACCGTCGTTCTCAGTCAGGCTGACATTCGAACCGTTCAGCGTAGCGGTCGGGATCTGTCCCTCAGCAGGCGTTACTGCAATGTAGACGTTTGCACCACTCTCGAGGCTGTCACCGCTATTGATGGTCTCCTCGCTGTCGTTCTTCACGGTTGAGGTACCGCTACCACTCTTGGTGATGGTCAGTGCAAAGCTGGTCCCCTGGTTCTGGCTGTTGCCACCCTCGTTACCACTCTGCGAACCGCCCTGATTCTGGCTGTCGCCCTGACTGCCGGAACTTGATCCGCTGCCGCTCTCGCCACCGTTAGTGGGGTTGGTCGGACGACTCTCGGCCTTCTCACGCTTCAAGTCCTCAGCCCACATGAAGGTAGCTTTCGCCAGTACGTCCTTGGAGTTCAGACCGGCCTCGTCGCCCTGATCAGGCAGGAAGCGGATGTGCAGTCCCTTGAACGAACTCTTGGGGTTGAACTTGTCGATGCTCACAGCACCGCCCTTCTTGTTCTCGGCCATCAGGTAGAAAGTGCCCAGACCTTCCAACTTGATCTTCTTCGACTCCAGCAGCATCTCCACGATGCAAGCCTCAGCCTTGGTCAGCACGCCCTCAACCACATCCTGGGTGTAGACCGAACCGTGATCGGCGATGTGACGAGCCAGCTTACGGGTGTTCAGAGTCTCGGTGTGAACGATACGACCGAAGTACTTGCCGTAGGCCGCGTTGTTCTCGTTCTTGTTCTGATAAACGTCATAAATGATTTTTGACATAACTTAAATGGTTTAGAATGTAAGATTTAAGCCTTGTCCTTGAGTCGTTTTCCTTAGTCGAAGTAGTCGCTTTTATCGGTTTTGCAACTTTGTTGCAAAGGTACAAATATTTTTTGAAACTACCAAACTTTTTCGCGATTATTTTTCAAAAAATCGAAAATTTCTTTGTCTTTGGAATATTTTTAACAGAAGCGACCAGAAATTATCCTTAAAACGCCTGTATAGGCGTATTTCTGACCCCTGCGCAGCGAGCTGTAATATCTCAGGGAGAGAGCCGCAACATCTCTCCATTTTATCAGTAAGCAGGCTTCTGCTGCGCTCGTCATTCTCTCTATCTTATTTCTGGTACTCGTTTATGGTACATTATCCCCCATTTTGTACCGCAACTATTCAAGTATTCATCTATTCAAGTAGGACAAGAAGATTTTAGCCTTTCCATCAGACGAAATGCTTTAATATTATATATATTATAATATATATAATATTAATATGATTATAATTTCTTATTTGTACCTTTACGGAAAACCTTCTTGTCCTAGTTGAATACTTGAATAGATGAATACTTTCTATTTCCAAACACCGAGGTGCTTCCAGTTGTCGTGGAATCCCATATCTTTCAAAGACAGCAACGGACCACCTTGGGAGATAAGAGCCTGAAGGTTTGCAAGGAAATCATTGTCAGGACTTACGATATCGAGGAAAATCGGTGATTTCTCATAAGGAATTTTTTCTGAATTGTCGTTGAATGTAATCATAACATTAGGTTTAAAAACTCGAAGACCTCCCCGGGTGCGCTGTTCCTGTGGGAAGCGTGGGAGGTCATATTGAGTGCAAAGATAAACATTATTTCTGAAAGTTCCAAGAAAAACGCCAAGATTTTATTAGTTTTTCTCTAAACCCGCTCCTTTTTGAGCCTTTTTTCAAAGAAAAACAGGAAAAGTCAACTCATTATCGAAATCTATTTGTATCTTTGCAGTGTTAAAGGCAACAATCATGATTGACGACGTATATTCATTATCCGAGGAAGACATCAAGTTGCGATACATCACTCCGGCAATTACAAAGCAGGGATGGTCAGTAACTGATATCTCCATGGAAGCCAAGGTGAAACTTACCGATGGTAAGATCAACCTGAGGGGCAACCTCGTGGCTCGTGGTAAAGCGAAGTATGCTGATTATCTGCTCTACTATAACCGCGCCACACCCATCGCCATTGTCGAAGCTAAGGATGCCAACCACTCCGTCAGTCATGGCATGCAGCAGGCCAAAGAGTATGCTGTCATGATGGACATACCTTTCGCTTTCAGTTCCAACGGATTCGGATTCCAGGAATACGACTTCCTGACAGGAAAGGAGCGCACCATCTCGATGGATGAATTCCCTACGAAGGACGAACTCTATACCCGTTTTCTCCATGAAAGCAATAAGGGACAGGGCATTTCCGACGACGAACTGAAAGTCATCAACCAGCCTTATTGCACAGGTCAGGACATCTTCCCACCACGCTATTACCAGCGCAATGCCGTGAACCGCACTGTCAATGCCGTGGCCCGTGGCGACAAACGGATGCTGTTGGTGATGGCAACGGGTACGGGCAAGACCTATACGGCCTTCCAGATTGTCTATCGTCTCCTGAAGACGGAAATGGTCAAGAAGGTGCTCTATCTGGCGGACAGGAATATTCTGGTAGACCAGTCTATCGAGCAGGACTTCAAACCACTCACCAATACCATCCATAAGGTGAACTATCAGCAGGACAAGGAGCATCCGGACACCGCCCACGAGGTATATTTCGCCCTTTATCAGCAACTGATAGGTCAGGAGGGAAACAAGAATTACGAGGAACTTTTCAAGCCCGAGTTTTTCGACATGGTGATTGTCGATGAGTGTCATCGGGGCAGTGCCAAGGATGACAGCAACTGGCGCGAGATACTGACCTACTTCAAAGACGCCATCCAACTGGGTATGACAGCCACCCCTAAGGAAACCCGCTATCAGTCGAATATCACCTATTTCGGTGAGCCTCTCTATTCTTATAGTCTTAAGGAAGGTATCGACGACGGATTCCTGGCTCCCTTCAAGGTGATCAATATCACCACGAACATCGGTGACGAATGGCGACCCACCAAGGGCCAGTGCGACATCAACGGTAATGTCATCGAAGACCGCATCTACAACAATACAGATTACGATTACAACATCGTCATCGAAGACCGCATCCGCGAGGTGGCCCACGAAATCAGCAGTTATCTCAGTGTCACAGACCCTATGGCAAAGACCATCGTGTTCTGTGCTGATGAGGACCATGCTGAGCGTATGCGCGTGGCCTTGGTGAATGAGAACTCGGAGATGTGCAGGAAATATCCCGATTATGTGGTTCGCATTACGGGTAGTGATGCCTATGGCCAGTCGAAACTCGACTACTTCATATCCATCGCCTCAAAGACGCCTGTCATTGCCACTACCAGCAAACTGCTGTCAACAGGCGTGGATTGCAAGATGGTAAAACTAATCGCCTTGGATCAGCGCATCAACTCGATGACAGAATTCAAGCAGATCGTTGGTCGCGGTACCCGTATCCGTGAGAATGAAGGCAAGACACACTTTACCATCATGGACTTCCGCAACATCACCCGTCTCTTTGCCGATCCCGATTGGGATGGCCCGTTAGAGGTGGATAAGGGCTATTTGCCAGACAGGGCGAAACCCTATACTCCCCCTAAGGACCAGCCTGCTCCTCCGACGGCACATGAAGATAAACCTATCATCGACAGAGACGGATGTGAGGTCAAGATCATCAATAAGGTCGTATCGGTATATGACTCTAACGGCAAGTTATTACGCACGGAGAGCATCACCGACTATACGAAGAAGAATATCAACAATGCCTTCGCCACGATCGACGATTTCATCCTGCAATGGAATGCCGCAGAACGCAAGGGTGAAATATCGGATATGATGCGTGAGAATGGCATCGACCTGCAAAAACTGAAAGATGATCAGGGCATGGCTGATGTCGATGATTTCGACTTTATCTGTCACATCGCCTATGGCAAGAAGGCTTTGACCCGCAGGGAGCGTGCTGAGAACGTGAAGAAGCGTGACATCTTCCACAAGTACGGGCCCGAAGCCCAGAAGGTGTTGGAGGCTCTGCTTGATAAGTATATGAACGAAGGTATCAGTCAGATTGAGAACCGCAAGGTGCTCACCCTCGACCCCTTCCGCCAGATGGGATCACCATCGAGCATTGCCAAGTTGTTTGGCGGCAACCAACAGTACTTCGATGCCGTTCACGAACTGGAACAAGAAATCTACCAAGTAGGTTAATTATAAATTCATAATTCATAATAAAGTAAATGGCTTTAACGAACTTTGTAAAGAACATCCGTAACATTATGCGCAACGATGCAGGTATCAATGGCGATGCCCAGCGCATAGAACAGATAGCATGGATGCTCTTTCTGAAAGTATATGACGAAAAGGAAAACGACTGGGAATTCAACGAAGACAACTACGTTTCCTTTATCCCCGAGAACTGCCGTTGGCGCAATTGGGCCAAGGATGATGGCACTGGCGAGGCGATGACAGCCGATAAGTTGCTCGACTTTGTCAACAATACGCTTTTTCCCACCTTGAAGGAACTGGAGGTAACGCCTGATACCCCTATGCGCAGTGCCATCGTGCGTGCCACCTTCCAGGATGCCAACCAGTATATGAAGGATGGCGTATTGCTGCGTCAGGTCATCAACGTGATTGATGGCCTCGACCTGAGCAGTTATGAGGAGAGTCATGCCTTTGGCGAGATCTACGAAACCATCCTGAAGGAGATGCAAAGTGCAGGCTCAGCAGGTGAATTCTATACCCCACGTGCCTTGACTGATTTCATGGCAGAGATTATCAATCCTCAGGTAGGCGAGAAGGTGGCCGACTTTGCCTGCGGTACAGGTGGATTCCTCACTTCATGGCTCAAAGCTCTCGACAAGAAAGTCTCAACTGCCGAAGATCGTGAGCAGTATGCCAGTTCCATCTATGGCATCGAGAAGAAGCAGTTCCCTTATATGCTTTGCGTCACCAACATGCTGCTGCATGATATCGATTCGCCTAAGGTCTATCACGGTAACTCCTTGACTAAAGACGTTTTGAACTATACCGATAAGGATAAGTTCAATGTCATCCTGATGAATCCCCCATACGGTGGCAACGAGAAGAACGACGTGAAGCGCCACTTCCCCAGCGACCTTGCTTCGAGCGAGACAGCCGACCTGTTTATGGTAGTCATCGAATATCGCTTGGCTAAGGATGGACGGGCAGCAGTCATTCTGCCTGATGGATTTCTGTTTGGCGCAGACAATGCCAAGTTAGCTATCAAGGAAAAACTGCTGCGTGAGTTCAATCTGCATACCATCATCCGTCTGCCAGGCAGCATCTTCTCGCCCTATACCAGCATCGCCACCAACATCCTCTTCTTCAACAACGAGAAGGCAGAGGGCGCAGCAGAAGGATTCAGCACGAAAGACACCTGGTTCTATCGTCTGGATATGCCAGAGGGCTATAAGCACTTCTCGAAGACCAAACCCATGCTTGTTGACCATTGCCAGCCGATGAAAGAGTGGTGGAACAACCGTGTGGAGATCATCGACAGCGAGACGGGTGACGAGAAATCACGCTGTTTCTCAGCCCAGCAACTGTTAGACCTTGGCTGCAACTTCGACCAATGTAAGTTCCCCAAGGAAGAGGAAGAAGTACTGCGTCCGGAAGAACTCCTGAAGCAGTATCACGAGAAGCGTACCGCCCTTGATGCCAAGATCGACCAGACACTGAATGAAATCCAGCAAATGTTGGGTATTGAAATCAAATAAGAAAGTATGAGCAAAATATCTTTCCGTTTCTATAAAGACCATGAGGTCAGGGCCATTTGGGATGAAGAGAATTCCAAGTGGTGGTTTTCGGTACAAGATGTTGTTGGAGCTATAAACGACCAATTTGACTATAAGAAGAACCGCAACTACTGGAAATATCTGAAGACAAAACTGCGTAAGGAAGGAAACGAGTTGGTTAGTGCCACTAACCAACTGAAACTGCGTGCTGCTGATGGTAAGCGATACGACACGGACGTATTGGATGCAGACGGTATCAGATTGCTTGCGAAATATACTAATAATCAACGCGCTATGGACTTCCTCGATTGGTTCACCTATAGCGACAATACTATCGACGGACAGAGCCGCAAGAAGGCTTACACCCTCTGGGAGAGCAACCTCGTGGCAGATAAGGATGTTGGTAAAGTGAAAGCCCTGCAGCAGATTCATGCCTACCTTTTTGGTGGGTTGTACGACTTTGCAGGTAAGATACGCACAAAAACCATCTCTAAGGGTAATACGCTTTTCTGTCTGGCAGAATATCTGCATGATAATTTGAAAACTATAGAGCAGATGCCTGAAACGACATTTGATGAGATTGTAGATAAGTATGTGGAGATGAATGTGGCCCATCCCTTTATGGAAGGGAATGGTCGCTCAACCCGCATCTGGCTCGACCTGATATTCAAGAAACAATTGAAAATGTGTGTCGACTGGAGCAAGATAGACAAGAAAGACTATCTTGATGCGATGATTGCGAGTCACATGGATAGTACCAGAATACGAGAACTGCTGAAACAGGCAATGACAGACAAGATTGACGATCGCGAAATCTTTATGAAGGGTATCGACTATTCATACTACTACGAGCAGGAGGACGAAGCATGAACGCACAGCAGTTAAAGAACGCCATCCTGCAAGAAGCCATCGAAGGCCGCTTGGTACCCCAAGACCCCAATGATGAGCCAGCATCCGTACTCCTCGCCCGCATCCGCCAGGAGAAAGAAAGACTGGTAAAGGAAGGCAAACTCAAAAAGAAAGACCTCGAAGTAAAACCAATCTCCGAGGACGAAATACCTTTTGAGATTCCTGATAGTTGGAAATGGGTGAGGATTAAAAATCTAATTCATGGTACTGGCGCAGGTAAGAGTCCAAATTGTGAGAAGCGACCTAAATCAGAAAATGAATGGGGCGTAATTACCACAACAGCTATTCAATATTGTGCTTTCTTGCCTAGTGAAAACAAAGTATTACCTTCAACGTTTGTTGTAAACGAATTACAGGTGGTAAAAGATAAAGATTTGTTGATAACAAGAGCAGGGCCCAAGAATCGAACGGGTATAGTATGTGTGGTGGATAAACCTTGTGACCGGTTGATTCTTTCGGATAAGACAGTAAGAATTGACTATATTAGAGGGTATTCTAATCCTTTATATCTAATGTATGCATTGAATAATCCTTCCATTCACGATGCAGTAATGTCAGCAACAGTTGGAATGGCAGAATCTCAGGTTAACATTTCTCAAAGCAGTATTCAAAATATTGTTATCCCCTTACCCCCTCTTGCCGAACAACATCGCATTGTTGCGAAGATAGAAGAACTTCTGCCAAAGGTAGAGGAATACGGCAAGGCCCAGGATGCGCTTAACAAACTGAATGCAGAACTACCAGAACGCTTAAAGAAAAGCATTCTTCAAGAAGCCATAGAGGGCCGTCTTGTTCCCCAAGATCCCAACGACGAACCCGCCTCCGTCCTCCTCGCCAAAATCCGCCAAGAAAAAGCCCAACTGGTCAGGGTCGGCAAACTCAAAAAGAAAGACCTCATCGAAACGCCAGTTGAAGAAGATGAAACTCCTTTCAGCATTCCCAATAGTTGGAAATGGATAAGATTTGGCGACCTTGTTTCTACATCAACAGGAAAAACTCCTGCAAGAGGTGACAATCGTTATTGGGGTAATAACGATTATCCTTGGGTGTCAATTTCTGATATGAAACAAGGAGAGGTTGTATATAGGACAAAGGAGTTCGTATCAACAAAAGCGGCCAATGAATGTTTTCATAATGAAATAAGTAAGAGTGGTACGTTGATTATGAGTTTTAAGTTAACTGTTGGTAGGACTTCAATACTTGGCGTTGATGCATACCATAATGAAGCAATTATATCAATAAAGCCATACGCTGACGGAGATAATTACACTCGCGACTATCTTTCATACATATTGCCTGTCGTAACCACTTGGGGTGATTCCAAAGATGCTATAAAAGGTAAAACATTGAATGCCAAAAGTATCTATAACCTTTTAATTCCACTACCGCCACAGGCCGAGCAACACCGCATCGTGGAGAAGTTGGAGCAACTCCTTGGGAAGATTGAGCAGATGAAGAAGTAAACGGATTATTGGGGGTATGGGTGATTATAGAGAAGAGTTTCAAAAACTATTGGAAACTACTTATATTCCAAGTGTTGGAAATAGAGCTAAAATTGAAAAGGAGCTTAACGCTTTCCTGAACAATACTTTTCTGCATACCCCAGAAAAACTATACCGTTACCGCAAATGTGACCAGTATTCCATAGATTCATTTAAAAAGGGAACTATATATGTATGCAATGCTGATTGCTTCTCAGATAAATACGATTCACGTGTTTATGTTGATCGGGATAAGATAGTCAATGAGTTGAAAACTGGCTTTAAAGGTGCCGTCTCTGACCTAATAAATCACGTCAAAAGCAAAAATCCTGATGTTAAACCAGAAAGTGCTTCAAAGATTTGTTATTTGATGGAGTGTGGGCTAAATGATCAGGATATTATAGACAAAATGATAAATGAGGATTACGCAGACTTTATCAAAGAGATTGAGAAGGACATGAAAAAGCGTGAATTTCGTTTTCGAGGAAATGAAAAAACAGCCCAAATTGGCTGCTTTACAGAGAGCGTACAATCGAAATTTATGTGGGATCATTATGCTGATGGCTATAAAGGATTCGCATTGGAGTATAATTTGAAAGAACTCATATATAAGAGGTTGAGTGATCCAAACTCCTTTATTTATGTGTTCCCTGTTATTTATACGGATAAGATGCCAGATGTGACAGATGATGAAGGTAATGCCTATATGAAAGAAAAGAGTCTGAAAGAAGACTGGATGAGAAGTTGGGCACCATTATATCATTCTGTACCATTGAATGCAATGCATATATTCAAACCTTATTTATATAAGGATAAAGCAGAGTATTCGCACGAACGAGAATGGCGATTAATCTACTATGATATTGATAATAGAGAGGATTACTCATTAATACCAGATTTGAATTGTCTAAAAGCCATATATTATGGACCAGATATAACTTCGGACGACAAGATCAAATTGCATGAAATAGCGAAGGCAAGAGGCATCGCAGAATATGATGTTGCCTTTGATTCGGATAGCCGAAATTATAATTTGAAGATTCTTGTGCACTAAGTGTCACATTGGGGGCAGATAATCTGTGATGGTCACAATGTATCCTGTCCCTGCTGTGACATTGACTCCAAAATATAGAAAATTTCTATCGTTATTGAGTCTTTAGAATCATTAACACAAACTTTTTCCCGTTCGTTGCTGAAATGAGCGGGATTTTTTGTAATTTTGCAACCCTTTCACACCATTAAAACTATTTAGGAGGACAAAGATATGGATTTATCGATTGAGGAATTTCAAAGGCTGGCTGACGACAAAAGTCTGCAGGCAATGAGGATTGCTGACTTGAAACGTATGCTGGCCGAAACAAAGAACGAAAATGAACAGTTGAAAAGCAAAGTGAAACAGCTGGAGATGGCCAATGCGGCGGAGCGACTTAAGAACATGCTTTTGACGAATTACATCACACTGTCGGTGGAAAAGATCAAGACTTTTGTATCGCACCTGAAGGGCTTGGATCGCTTCGCTTTCTTAAAGACGTTTCTGGAGTATGTACTGCCAGCAGAGCACTACCAGGAGCAGCTGCTGTTGGTGAACGAGGTGATGGTCATACCAGAAGAGCCGAAACAGCCGATAGGCGACACACACAACCACTACGTGACAATGACGGGTAGCTCTGCCAGCTACACCGAAAACAACAATACTCCCGACCCAACAAATCACGACAATTAAAGACTATGGCAAGAAAGATTATCATGACTGGCGATGAAGCGCAGTACATAGAACGTCGCGGGCCAAACTCTGTGGCTGACGACAGAGAGATACGCATGGAGGGAAAACATGCACGTTATGAAGAGAACGGTGGCGCACAGGTTACGCACTTCCCGCAGAACCATAATGAGGCTGTCGGCAAGCAGTGGTTTGACTTCCTGATTGCCAAGGGATTCATTGAGCGGGATTCTGAACTTGACAGCTGGCTCTATCAGATGGGATTCTCCAGCAGTCAGCCTGCCGAAGTAAAACCTATCGCATGGCTGAGAACCGTAGAGACGGCCCGACTGATGCTCACCAAGATTCACGGCAACCTGCTGGAGTCGAAGCAACTGACAGTAGTCAGAATGAATGAACTGGCATCGAAGTGCTTCACCAAACAGGGAGAACCACTCAAATTAGCGAAGCCTAAGAAAGAATACTCTGCCGATGCAGACGAAATAGAGAATTTTCTTCCGACCATTTCCGACCTATAACGAAAGCCCTTTGTAGACAGGTTTTTGCCTGATTTCTCCCGACCATTTCCGACCTGAAATAGTCGGGAGAAATCATGTAAATACTTGATATTCAATAAGATAATTTTTCTACCTTTGCATCGCAATCCAATCCAAAAGGGTTTGAGATTGCGGTGCTGTTTGACTTATTGGAACAACGAAGATAATACGGCAGTTTTCTCACGCACATACATTATTAATAAAATAAAGAAAGGATTTAGCAATGACTACAAAAGAAAAAATGACGATGCAGGTGAACTCGGAGTTTGTCTGCAACATGATGAAGCAACGTAATGCAGGAACCGAAGACTGCATGACATCCTCTGAACTGGCACGGGAAATCGGCATCCCCGTGGCTGACATGCACGACATTCTCATTGAGAATAAGGTGCTCTGCCGAAAACATCGGGAGTTGCGGCTCACCCTGAAATATCAGGAGCGAGGGTATGAGAAGTACCGCAGCTGCTTCCGATACAAGAAGACCGGCGAACTGATAGAAATCGTTTATCCGGTTTGGACGGAAAAAGGACAACGCATGATAAAGGACAAGGTAAACGGCAAAAACTAATTTTGTATGGAAAGAATCGTAAGAATTCTGAATCAGAGTCCATTGTCAACCAGACAGTATATGGACCGAAAGACGGGTGACCAGAAGGTGATTAACACCGTTACCCTGAAACTAACCGACGGCATCGATACCTTCTTGGGTGAGATTACGGGAGAGAGGGCAGTTAACTGCCCGAAATTCGACCCGCAGTACATCTATAAGGTACAGTGCTCAATGGTGGTCAGAGAGTGGAACTCTCAGCAGACTGGCGAGGCCATGCAGGCCACGACAATCTATGTGGATAAAATCAACATGATGTAAGCTGAGTATGAGTACACTGAATTTTGCTGAGAAGTCAGTACAGGTGCTGACTCTCGAAGAACTGGAAAGAAGCTATCATGAGAATCTGCCGACGGGTCAGCCCGTCGGCGGTATCTATCACTTCGAACTGATAGACAGAGCGTTGGAGGCTTTTGAAAGCAGAGGTTTGAAGCCGGTGGTGCAGGAGATTTTTGCTGCTGCCAATCGGGACTCGAAACGTCCGGGTGTAACCCTTTTGCCCCAGTTGGAGGAACAATTTGGTGAAAGGGCTGTCGAGGCCCATTTGCTCCGAAGGGTTTACGCCAATATCGAGATTCGTTCAGACGAAACCGATGACATTGTGACTTGTCTCGCTGTCGCTTATCATCAGAAAGGAATCCAACTCGGTATTGGCCCGATGGTGAAGGTTTGCCATAACCAAACGATTCTTGGTGCCCAAGATGTTGTCTCGAATTACACTTGCTATGGTGGCCAGAACCGAAAGGACAAACTCAGCGTTGAGGATGTTCTGGCAAGAGCGCAGCAGTGGGCTGATGATTACGAACCGTATCAGAAGATTCGCCGTGAGCGGATGGCTCAGATGAAGTCGGCTCAGTTTGATCATCAGGATATGTATCGCCTCATTGGGATGCTGGTAGAGAAGCGAATTCTGCACGACACTCAGAACGATGTGCTGCATCAGAACGCTCCCTATCCGCTCAATTCGGGGCAGATCAACGAGACTGCCGAGAACCTGATGGCGTTGATGCGCCATGATGAACCCATCTCGTATTGGGATGCCTACCAAGAGCTGAACACGGTGCTGAAGCCTGACAGGATGGATATTCCACAGGTACTGCCACAGAGTTTGGCACTTTTTGACTGCCTCAAGGAAATGGTGAAATAAGGAAGTGACGCATGACATTAGAATATTTAGAACTAATGGAAGACGTAAAAAGTGAAGAGTTAAAAGTGAAGAGTGAAGAATTTGCTCCCGCTCAGAAAAAGAAAAGGTGTGTGAAGAGTTTCAAGTCGAATACTCGGGTGTTTGATGATGACTCTATCGAGGTGACACCGCAAGAGAAGGGTGAACCCTCTCAGAAGGATGTGAAGAAGGTGGGCAGATCGAAGCGTTATGCAACTACAGGCAAGAACCCTCTCACATGTATTGAACTGAAATGTCCTGAGGATGTGCCTGACAAGGCGGCTTACTTCCAGAAGGAGTTGGATAAGTTGACGAAGGACATTCAGATCGAGGCGCCTACCTTGCCGAAAGGCGAGTATCTCATCAACGGTGACAGACTGAAGGTCTGTTTCGTTAAAGACGAACAAAAGGTCATGGCCTATATGACCTTCGAGGCGAAAGGATTGTTGGAAGTAAGGAGAGAGCTGTACAGTCTAACAAGCGAGATTGACAAATGTTTTGTAATCAATCAAGATTCGATTTGCCCACAGCAATAGTGACTGCCAGTATCTTCAATCAGTTGGTGGACAGTGCCCAGACTCGATGGCTCACCCGTGAGCACAGAAAGTTGCGGGAGGCACTGCCCTCCATTTTGGGAGGAGATGCGGAGTTGCTGAATCAATGGGCATCTGACGAGAATTTCATCAAGTTCTGCCAAGGGCAGGAAGCGAGTAGGAAGAAAGCGGCTGGAGGGAAAACCAAAGGCGAGATTTTCAAGGCTTTGACTTTGGAAAAGAAACTCCAAACGTACTGCGACAACCTCAAAAAGAGTCTGCCGTTTGTCATCTTTATTGCAACCTATATTGAAACCGCTTCGGCGAGTGGAAAGTTGGGTTGTTGGAGGAAGCAGGCGGCATGCAGGCTCAACGGATTGTGTGTGATTGACTTTGACCACATAGAAGGAGATTGCAGGGCTGTTTGGGAAGAAGCCTACGCCAAGTTATCGGATGAGGATAAGGCAAGGATTCTCCTTGTTTATATCACCCCGTCTGGGCATGGTTTGAAAGTTATCTTTATGGCTGATGTCAATGTCGGCAACCTCATTGATAACCAGAAGGACTTTTCTGCTAAGTTGGGTTTGAACCCCGATGAAGCCTGTAAAGACGCATCAAGAGGTGCGTTTCTGACTACTCGCGAGGACATCATTTTAATTAACGAAGAAAAACTGTTTACGTATGAAAACGGAGAATATGGCGAAAAGTACAACGAGCAGTACCATGCCGGTCATAGCCAACCAACAGATTTATTTACGACAACTATGACAACTAAGACAACAGATGCCGCCAGTGGCGGCAACAGCCTCGCCAGTAGCGAGGATGAAAAGTTGTCTGAGTTGTCTGAGTTGTCGTCAAAAAAAGAACCTGATTTGTCGTATAACGGCGTACCGTATGTGAAGATCATCGAGGCTTGGCTGGATGGCAAAGACCTAACCAACAAACGCCACGATACCCTTGTGGAACTGGCAAATCATCTGCGTTATCTTTGCGGTAAAAACGCGAAGAAAATTGAAGAGGTGGTGATGCAGTTGGCTTGGGTTCAGGACTTGGCGGCTGAAGGTGAGAATGTCAGGTCGACGATCAATTCGGTGATAGAGTTCAGATACTATGAACGGATGCCGAAAAAGATGAAGGAGGCTCTGGTTAAGGCTGGCGCCACACAGGGGTCAGGCACCTCAGTGACATCGCAAGCGACATCACAGATGAGCCAGACCCCGTGTGACGCTGAGGACATCTATGCCATGCTGCCGCTGGATAAGTGGGCGGAGGAGTTAAAGGAGATGACGCAGTATTATCCTTGTATGAAGGAGCTGTTTCTGAATGCCCACCCGCATAAGCTGCCGGCTATTCTCTTTTCGAGTGCGGCGCTCTTTGGTACCTTAATGACACGTGCGTGGTACCGCTTCTGGTATGAGCCGGAGATCGTCCGCCGACTGAACTACTGTGTGTTTATCATCGGTGACCCGGGTGCTGGCAAGAATATTGTAGAGAAGTTCTACAAGAAGATAGCCGACCCGATGATTCAGGCCGATCAGTGCCTGATTGATGCGGTGAACCGCTACAAGGATGGCAGGACGGAACGAACCACAAGCACCAAGGCACAGAAGGGCGAGGCGTTGAAACGCCCTGTGGTTGGCATTCGTGTTCACCCAGCAAGAACGGCTACGGGTGAGTTCATCCGCCACATGCAGGCCGCTGTAGAGAACATTCAGGGACACCCCATGAACCTGCACATGTTTTCGTTTGATGCGGAGTTGGATAACGTCACCAAGAACAACAAGGGCGGTGACTGGAAGGACCGCGAAATCCTCGAATTGAAAGCCTTTCATAATGAGGAGGATGGCCAGATGTACGCCAATCAGGAGAGTATCACCGGCATGTTCAACGTGTTTTGGAACTTTATATATACCGGCACGCCCTACGCCTTGCATCGCAAGGTGAATCAGCGGAATTTCGGTACTGGTATGAGCACCCGACTTGCTGTGATTCCTTTGCCTGACAAGGGTATGGCTCAACGTCATCAGAAGGTTGATCCCAACTCCAACGAGGCACTCAGAACGTGGGCTTATCGTCTGGATAGGGTCGAGGGAGAAATCCCCATTGAACCATTGAATGACGAGACCTACGACTGGCAATCTTCTCACTTGGAGATTGCGGAGTTCAACGGCGATAAAGCAGATAGAACGTTGCTGAAACGCATACCTTATTATGGTATTGGTGTGTCGCTTCCGTTCATTCTGATGCGCCATTGGGACGAGTGGCAGGAGTCTAAGACGTTGACGATGGATGACACCGACAAGCGGCTCTGCCGCCTGGCAATGGAAATCCAATACAAGTGCCAGCAGTTTTTCTTTGGCGAAATGGCGTTCAACTACTTCGCCGACCAGAACAAGGAGTTCGTGGTACGTCGCAGGACTACCCGTTTTGACGATTGCTACCGCAAACTGCCTGACGAGTTCAAAACGCAGCAGATGATGGATTCATTCCAGTGCTCTCAGCCTACGGCTTCACGCAACATCACCCGATTCCTACACGACGGCATCATCGAGCGCATAGCCCACGGCACTTATAGGAAAATCCTTCAGGAACTGCCGTAAATATTGACGAAGTACCTTCGTCGATGTTTCTCCCGCTCGACAGAGTTCAAACGAGTTTGGCTCTGTCCTCGCTTACTCGAAACATTCAAATATTCAAGTATTCAACTAGGACAAGAACATTTTTATTATGTTACCACGAGGAATTCGTAATCACAACCCGCTGAACATTCGTCGCACGGCGAAGGATCAGTGGAAAGGTCTCGCAGAACGTCAGCAAGATGCTGCATTCTGCCAGTTCAAATCATTAGAGTATGGATGGAGAGCAGCATTCTACTTGCTGACCCGCACCTATTACCACAAATATAGGTTGTACACCATCCGTACCATAATCCGCCGTTGGGCACCGTCGAGTGAGAACAACACGGAAGCATATATCGCCAACGTCGCCCGTCTCACCGGCATCGCCCCCGATGAACCTCTCGGCATCCCCTCCGAACAGCCCTCGCGATGGATGGCTCTCGGCGCGGCGATGGCCATCCAGGAGAACGGCACAGAGTCGATGGACTACTTCGCTATGCTCCGAGGCTGGGGAATGGCTAGAAACGAAAACGACTCACGGGACCTGTCCCCGTGAGTCCAGAAGCGCGGCACGACCATCTGGGTGCACTTCGCGGTAAGACCCAAGGGCAACCGCCGCTACGTGGACTTCTGAGGACACAGAAACGAAAAACGACCCGCGTGCACTAGCAGAATAGGCCGCCTATCTGGTAGACAAGTGCAGAGACAGCCCACGCGACAGCAGTGGTATAGCATGCAGCGAAACCGGCCCAGCGCCAGGAGCCGGTTTCGTTTTTGATGGCTGCGATAGTGGCGATGCAGGGGAAGTAGAGTAATATAAATATAAGGTACGCGTAGGCAGCCAGCGGCGTGATGCCGTCTCTGAGCATCAGCTGGCGCAGATGGGTATATCTCTCATTGTCATCGCTGAAAGTATCCTCGTCGCCAAAGGAGTCATCACCGCTATAGAGTACACCGATAGTAGAGGCCACAATCTCCTTGGCACCGATGCCGGCCATCAGCGACACATCGAGTTTCCAGTTGAAACCCTGAGGCGTGAAGACGGGCTCGACAGTCTTGCCCAGACGTCCCAGATAACTTTGTTCCTGTTGCTGCTGAGGTGTGAGTGCGTCGTTGTGAGGGAAGTACTCCAGCGCCCAGACGATGATGCTGGCCACGAGAATGATGCCACCCATCTTCTTCAGATACTCCTTGCCTTTCTCCCATGTATGACGGGCGATGGCCTTGCCTGTAGGCCAGCGGTAGGGGGGGAGTTCCATCACGAACGGCGTGTCCTCGCCCTTCATCACCAGCGTAGAGAAGATCTTGCTGACGATGATGGCCATCAGGATGCCGACGGCATAGAGCGAGAGCATCACCCACGACCGATAGGCCACAGAGAAGAAGGTGCCCGTGATCATGATATAGATCGGCAGACGGGCGGAGCACGACATGAACGGCAGCACCATCATCGTGATGATCCTCGAGCGGCGGCTCTCCACAGTACGTGTGGCCATCACTGCCGGCACATTACAGCCGAAGCCCATGATGAGCGGGATGAACGACTTGCCGTGAAGTCCCATCTTGTGCATCAGCTTGTCCATGATAAAGGCTGCACGGGCCATATAGCCCGAGTCCTCCATGAGGGAGATAAAGAAATACAGGATGAGGATCTGCGGCAGGAAGACGATGACAGAGCCTACGCCGCCGATGACGCCGTCGACGAGCATCGCCTTCAGCGGTCCCTCAGGCATATTGACACTCACTTTGTCGCTTAACCATCCCACGAACCATTCTATCCAATCCATCGGATACTGTCCTAATGAGAACGTGGTCTCGAACATGATGAACAACAGCAGGAAGAAGATGGGGAATCCGAAGTATTTGTGCGACAACACACCGTCGATGAGATGGGTGGTCTTATAGGTGTCTTCCTTCGTACCGGTCTTATAGCCGGCCTCCTTCAGCGCACCGTTGATAAAACCGTATTTGGCATCCATGATGGCGGTCTCGGAGTCGTTGCCGGTCTCTTCCTTTACACGGGCAGAGGCTCGGTCGCGGGCGTTCGTCAGATCGTGGAAGTCGTGCATACGCTGCTCTCCGGCCATGTGCTTGCCGAGGTAGTCGAGTACCTGACTGTCGTGCTCTAAGAGTTTCAGCGAGAGGTATCGGGTGGAGTAGTGCTGGGTGATATGCTCATCGGCCTTCAGGTATTTCTGGATATGGCTGATACCGTCCTCGATCTCATGACCGTAGTTGATATGCAGATGTCGTGACCACTTGCTGGCACCTTCATACACCTGAATGACGGCACGGAACAGGTCCTTGACACCTTCACCACTCTTAAAGGATGTCGGGACGATGGGAATACCCAACAACGTGCTGAGTGTCTCGAGATTCACCTGATCGCCGCGGCGCTCAAACTCATCGTACATGTTCATCGCGCAGACCATACGGATGTTCATATCCACCAGCTGGGTGGTCAGATAGAGGTTGCGCTCCAGATTGGAAGCGTCGATGACGTTGATGACCACATCGGGCATCTTCTCCGTCAGGTGCTCACGGACATAGAGTTCCTCAGGGGAATAACAACTCAGAGAATAGGTTCCTGGCAGATCGACAAGATTGAACTCATAGCCGAAGAACGAGGCATGGGCCTCGGTGGCATCGACGGTGACGCCACTGTAGTTGCCTACATGACCATGAGCGCCTGAGGCGTAGTTAAAGAGGGAGGTCTTGCCGCAGTTGGGATTGCCCACCAGGGCGACGTTGATCGTACGACGCTCCTTCCAGGCAGCATGCTGAAGATAGTCGTCTTTGTGGAGTGTAGAGTTTAGAACTGAGCGTTTAGAGTCTGCTGCCGCTGTTCCTTCGGCGGATGATACGGCGGTAGCAAACTCTCCACTCTCCACTGTAAACTCTCCATGACTTACCACTTCAATCATCTCGGCCTCGTGATGACGAAGCGATACTTCATAGCCCATCAGTTTGTATTTCACAGGGTCCTGAAGGGGAGCATTCAACAAAACCTCCACTTCCTGGCCTTTGATGAATCCCATCTCGATGATACGTTTGCGGAATCCACCGTGACCTAATACCTTGACGATAACACCTTTCTCGCCAGTCTTCAGCTCAGATAATTTCATAACCTTCTATGATTTTTCTGCAAAGGTACGAAATAAAATCATGCAACCCAGTTGCAACCCTGTGGTAGAAACCCCAAAATACCTAAAAATGGGGATGTCTTATGCTTCTGCTTCCGTCTCGAAGTAGTTCTCCAACTCAGCTTTTGCACTACCTTCGTTGTTGGGCAGGTCCTTGATGATCTGTCCTTTCTCCAACAGGGCGATACGTGTGGAGATGTCGATGGTGTGCGCGAGGTTGTGACTGGAGATCAGCAGAGTGGCCTTATTCTCACGGGCATAGTCAGTAAGCACATGTTTCAGGACATTCTGCGACGAAGGGTCGAGGAAGTTGAATGGCTCATCGAGAATCACAAGCTTGGGCTTCATGAAGAGGGCAGAGATAATACCCACCTTCTGTTTGTTACCAGCCGAGAGATTACGGATGAGTTTCTTTTGTCCGAACACCTCACCACCAGCCAGGCGCTCGAAAGGCTTCAGACGTTCATCGACCTCCTCCTGCGTGATGCCGTTGATCCTGCCGAGGAAGGCAAAGAACTCCTCGGGGGTGAGGAAGTCAATGAGAAAGCCTTCGTCGACATAAGCGCCTGTAGAATCTTTCCACATTTCGCTCTCCGCAGGATTAATGCCATCGATGCTGACAGAACCCTCATCGGGTTTCAGCAGGTCGAGCAGCATGCGGAAGAGGGTCGTCTTTCCTGCGCCGTTATTACCTACCAGGCCGAGGATATCCCCGTCGTTCACCTGGAACTCAGGGATATTACTGGCCACCGTCTCACCAAATGCCTTCTTCAGATTGCTTATGGTAATCATAATTATTAATCCTTAATTATTAATTGCTCATTACACGATTCCTTTTCCGTGGCAGTTCTTGAACTTCTTACCTGAGCCACAAGGACATGGGTCGTTACGTCCAGGCAGCTTGTCCTTGATGATCGGCGTGCGAGACTGTTGGGCACGTGTGTCGTGCTGAGCGGCAGCCTGCTGGTTGCGGTCTACCAACTGCTCTTCACCGATGTTCTGCTTCGACTCGGTATACTGCTGGCGCTGCGTGCGCTGCTCAGGAGCAGCCTCCTGCACCTGCTGCACCTCAGGAATCTGGGCGCGGGTCAGGATGGAGGTGATGCGGTTGTACATCTCGTTGATCATCGCATCCCAAACCTTTGCTGATTCGAGTTTGAAGATCAGGAGCGGGTCTTTCTGCTCATAAGAAGCGTTCTGTACGGAGTGCTTCAGTTCATCGAGCTGACGCAGGTTCTCCTTCCAAGAGTCGTCGATGATATGCAACAGGATGCTCTTCTCGAACTCCTTGACAACACTCTTCGATTCCGTCTCGTAGGCTTCTTTCAGGTTACATGGAATGTTGAACATACGACGGCCATCGGTGATGGGCACCATGATACGCTCGTACATGTGACCCTGATTCTCGTAAACCTGCTGGATGATAGGCTGAGCCACCTGCTGAATACGCTCTGTCTTACGGTTGAAGTTACCGATAGCAGCCTGGAAGGCATTCTCGGTGAGTACCTCACGTGGCTGGTTGATGAACTCCTCGCTGGTGAAAGGCACCTCCATCGAGAGGATGTGCAGGAACTCTTCCTTGCAACCCTCGTAGTCATTGTTGTCGATGATGTTCACCACACGGTCCCAGATGATATTCGCAATATCCATACCGATACGCTCACCCATCAGGGCGTGACGGCGCTTCTCGTAGATAACGGTACGCTGTTTGTTCATCACGTCATCATACTCAATCAGTCGCTTACGGATACCGAAGTTGTTCTCCTCAACCTTCTTCTGAGCGCGCTCGATACTCTTCGAAATCATCGGAGCCTCGATCATCTCACCTTCCTTGAAGCCCAAACGGTCCATTACGGAGGCGATACGCTCAGAGGCGAAGAGTCGCATCAACTTGTCTTCGAGAGACACATAGAACACAGAAGAACCTGGGTCTCCCTGACGTCCTGCACGACCACGCAGCTGACGGTCTACACGACGGCTTTCATGACGTTCAGTACCGATGATGGCCAGACCGCCTGCAGCCTTCACCTCAGGTGAGAGCTTGATATCGGTACCACGACCGGCCATGTTGGTGGCGATGGTGACGGCACCCTTGCCATTGGTGCTCTGACCAGCGAGAGCTACGATGTCGGCCTCCTTCTGGTGCAGCTTGGCGTTCAGCACCTGATGGGGGATACCCTCACGCTTTCCGGTCTCGGGATTCACGTACATATCGAGCATACGAGAGAGCAACTCTGAGATTTCCACCGAAGTGGTACCGATCAGCGTCGGACGTCCGGCATTACGCATCTTAACGATTTCCTCGATGACAGCCTTATACTTCTCGCGGGCAGTCTTGTAGACACGGTCATCCTGGTCATTACGGATGACAGGACGGTTGGTGGGGATCTCCACCACATCGAGCTTGTAGATATCCCAGAACTCACCAGCCTCGGTAGAAGCCGTACCAGTCATACCGGCAAGCTTGTGGTACATACGGAAGTAGTTCTGCAGAGTGATGGTGGCAAAGGTCTGTGTGGCAGCTTCCACCTTCACATGCTCCTTGGCCTCGACAGCCTGGTGCAGACCGTCACTCCAACGACGACCTTCCATGATACGACCCGTCTGCTCGTCGACGATCTTCACTTCACCGTCGATCACCACATATTCGTCGTCCTTATTGAACATACAGTAGGCCTTCAGCAACTGCTGGAGGGTATGTACGCGCTCACTCTGGACGGCATAGTGTGCCATCAGTTCGTCTTTCTTGTCGAGACGTTCCTGGTCACTCAGACTGGTGTCGGCCTCAAGGGCTGAGAGTTGTGAGGTGATGTCGGGCAACACAAAGAGTTCTGAATCATTGACCTGTTTTGCCAACCAACCTGTACCCTTATCAGTCAAGTCACATGAGTTCAGTTTCTCGTCGACCACGAAGTACAGAGGTTCAATACACTCCGGCATACGACGGTTGTTGTTCTCCATGTAAATCTCCTCGGTCTTCAACATACCGGCCTTGATACCCTCCTCAGAGAGGTATTTGATAAGAGGCTTGTTCTTAGGCAGAGCCTTATGTGAACGGTAGAGTGACAGGAATCCGGCATCGAGCTTTTCCTGACCTTCTTTCTTGTTTCCGGCCTCAATGAGTTGGTTACCGGCTGTAATCAGACTCTTGGCGTCGGCCAGATACTGTGTGGCCAACTGACGCTGTACGCCTACCAGGCGTTCTACCAGTGGCTGATATTCCTCAAACATCTGATCGTCGCCCTTAGGGATAGGACCAGAGATAATCAGAGGTGTACGGGCATCATCGATCAATACGGAGTCGACCTCGTCGACGATGGCGTAGTTATGTGAACGCTGTACGAGGTCCTGTGGCGAGATGGCCATGTTGTCACGCAGGTAGTCGAAACCAAACTCGTTGTTGGTACCGAAAGTGATGTCTGCCTGATAAGCCTTACGACGAGCCTCGGAGTTGGGCTGGTGCTTGTCGATACAGTCAACGCTCAGGCCATGGAACATATAGAGCGGACCCATCCACTCAGAGTCACGCTTGGCCAGATAGTCGTTGACGGTCACCACATGAACGCCATTTCCTGTGAGGGCATTGAGGAATACGGGGAGGGTAGCCACGAGGGTCTTACCTTCACCGGTAGCCATCTCTGCGATCTTTCCCTGATGGAGTACGACGCCACCAAACAACTGCACGTCGTAGTGGATCATTTCCCATTTCAGGTCATTGCCACCTGCTGTCCAGTGATTATGGTAGATGGCCTTGTCGCCATCGATGGTGATGAAGTCTTTCTTAGGGTCACCAGCCAACTCGCGGTCGAAGTCGGTCGCGGTAACGATAGTCTCCTCGTTCTCGGCAAAACGACGGGCGGTCTCCTTTACGATGGCAAACACCTCAAACATCACCTCGTCGAGAGCCTTTTCGTAGATGTCGAGTACTTCCTTCTCAATCTTGTCAATCTGTGCGAAGATGTCGGCACGCTCATCGATGGGCGTATCTTCGATGGTTGCCTTCAGTTCGGCAATCTTGTTTTTCTGCTCTGTGGCAGACGACTGTACTTGTTGCTGTAACTCCTTTGTACGTTGGCGGAGTTCGTCATTGCTCATGGCCTCTACTTTTGGCGTGAAGGCTTTTGCCTTCTCTACGAGAGGCTGAATCAGTTTCATGTCCCTCGATGATTTGTCACCAAACAATGACTTTAAAATACTGTTGAAATTCATATCTATTTTTATTGTTATTTCTAAAACGGGTGCAAAGTTACTCAAAATTTTCCAATTTCTCATGGAAATTCCGAAAATTATTCGTAACGCCCAAAGCTATCTGTGTAAATCTGTGAAATCCGTAGCCTAAAAGAGCGGCTCCGCTGAACAGGCGTTGGGTGCCCTGATGCGTATCGTCTTGGCAATAGTCGGTGCGATACGGTCTGTGGTGACATGTGTCTTAACCTTTTCTGCGATGATTCCTGTACCGTAGAAAATAATCGGGAATTGTGTGAATGAAGCCTGTGACAACTGGTTCTCCTGCGTGTCCTCATTCAGAAGTCTCCAGCCTGGTGAGACTTCAATGATGATGTCACCATTACGTTCAGGATTAAAGCTGTTGCGGACTTTCTCTATCTGCTGGTTGTTGCCGCTTAACAGTTGCAGGGCTGTGTAGACATTTCTGGCACCAGACATCTGGGAGATAAACTCCTGAGCCCGTTGACAGGCGTCTGTGAGGCTGATACGCTTCGACTCCAACAACTTGTGGTTCAGGAAAATCTGGTTGCTGAAACAGGTCTCGACATATCTGCCTTGTCCCCAGATGGCCCCGAAGTACATATTGAGCAGATTACCGGTGCGATTGATGTAGAACGTTCCTGTTGGAATATGGTATTTCTCGTAATCTGCACTTTCTTCATCGCAGTAGCCAGTGCTTGTGAGGACAAAGAGAATATTCTCTGCACCTAGTTTCGACTCGAGGTTCTTGATGAGTTTTGACAACTCACGGTCGATCCTGACATAGGTGTCCTGCAGTTCCATCTGACATTCTGACACAGGCTTATGGGCATAGTTGCCGGCATAGTAGGTCAGGTTTATCAGATCTGTCACACGGTCATAACCTACACCTTGGTTAGTGACACAGGAGAGCGCCAGTTCTGTAATGTCTCTATTGACGAGTCCACTGGCTTTATAATCAATGAATTTTTTTTCGCCTTTGAAGGTGTGTTTAAATGGCTTTGGCTCTTCTATATGCTGGTAGTAATTAAATGAACCGGCCAGTTCGAAGACGGGTTCCCATGTCTCTTTCTTAATCTTAGAAGAAATGGATTGTAAGTCGTTGAAAGCCAATAACCATGTCGGAATTTCATTTAAGTAATACTTTGATGTAGACCAAAGTCCACTATGGTCATCAATCCAGAAGGCTCCATCGGCCGCGTGACCAGCAGAGAGAATGGCGGCATCCTTGTTGGGTGCGATGGTAAAAATCTTTGCTTGTCCTTTGGTGGCAACCTTCAGTTCATCACCCAAAGTAGACACCATCAACTGTACTGGACTGTCGACACCTTCTTTCTCCGGATCATCGGTACAGTTCATCGGTCTCAGGGTCTCTTTATTCAGCCAGCGCTCTCCAACAATACTATGATAATAAGGTGAGACACCGGTGACGAGCGACGAAATGGCAGAGGCTCTGTCAATACGGCTGAAGTTATATGAGGCGTTCTCATATACCAGTCCTTGCGAGAGCAGTCGTTTGAAACCGTCGCTGCCGTAGAGTGGGGAAAAGGCCTCGAGATAGTCTGAGCGCAACTGGTCGATGGTGATGTTCACCACCAGCCTGGGCGCGTACTTAATCTTTTCCTGTGCCGAGATCTCCATTTGGAAACCCAGCACAGTCAGCAACGTGATATATAGATACCTATTTTTCAAAACAGTTTTCCTCTTTTATTTGATATGATACGTAACAGCAAAGATAGTGCCACAAATCCCATGCCCTCGGCATAGCTCTGGAAAAAAGCCCCGACGGCGAAGAGTCCGAGCATCACGAATTGGAGTATCCACCAACGGCTGGCCTTACGTTTGAAGACTGCCGGAAGGAAGAACAAGGGTAAGGGATTAAACAGCAGGATGTTCAGGTTGAGCGTTGTCGTCGGATGCTGTGAGAATAGCATGACAGTGAGGATACAACCAGCAAGTCCCTGAACGGTCATCAGCAGCATGTCCCAGTATTTGAACGTCTTTTTCCTTCTCCATTCTATCCAGAGGATGCCCACCGACAACATGAGCAACAGAATGGACACTTGTGTGGGCGTCAACGGAAAGTCGGGTTCAATCATCTGAACACCAGGAGGCACGGGCGTACGCTGTTCCTTCACCAAAGGACGGTATTCGCCGTTGACATAGATCTGAGCCGTCAGGAAGTCTTGCATCAGGTTCATGGGCAGGAATTCCTGTTCGGAACGATTGGTTTTCTGGTCTGCTTTAATACCCAACAGCAGGTCGATGCCGAATTTATTCCAGTCGTGGTTTCTGTTGCATTCCCGTACCATTTCCCTGAAAGTAGGACTGTAGTCTTCGCGTTCCTGATACAGTACTTCGCCCTGAATACAGGCCTCGATGACGTCTCGCGGACGTGTCGAGCAGTTGTCGTAGAAATAGTTGTAGCGGTAGACTTTATTTTCGGGTCTCAGATTCTCTTGCAGAGCGGCTTTAAGACTTCTCTTTTCTGCACCTGTCAGATTCAGCACCTGTTCGGTAATGCTGCTGCCCCATTTCTGATAGTTGGGCCAGAAAACGCTGTAAGGATAACAGGCCAGTTCGTAGTCCGTCAGTCCGAACACAAACCGTATCTCGAAATAGGGCTTGTTGAAATTGAACATGCCCCAGTTAAAGACCCAGTCTCTCTCTCCCTCTTCGGGATGTTGCTTCCTCATATCGTGCCAACGGATGGCAGCATGACCATAGAGGCTGTAGACTTCCTCGTGGGGCGAACAGATGAGCAGACTGACCTCTACAGAGTCCATTGGATCAATTTCTGTTACCAAACTGCCGGAATTGTCCTGAACCTCATTTTGGGCCATAATCGGGTTTATCCCACTGATTATCAGTAAGATAATACCACTTAGTAGTGTCTTAAATACCTTTTTAAAATGTTTCACGATGCAAAAATAACTTATATTTTCGAAGAAAAAGCCATAACTTCGGTTTTTTTTTGATAATTTTGCACGCGATTTCAAATATTTGAAAAAGAAAATTGAAAACAGACCATAAATATATGAAGAAATTATTGGGTTGTCTGCTGTTGGCAGCAGCTACCACTACGGCCTTTGCCCAGGGCAGCACCAACTCGCCCTACAGTCAGTATGGATTTGGTGAGATAGCACCTGAAGGTGTGGGCTTTAACCGTGCGATGAACGGCCTGGGTGTAGGCTTTCATCGTGGTAATCAGGTGAATCCCCTTAACCCAGCGTCCTATGCTTCCGTCGACTCTCTGACGATGCTCTTCGACATGGGACTCTCCGGACAAATCACGAACTTCAACGAGAATGGCGTGAAGCAGAATGCCAAATCAGGTAGTTTTGATTACGTGTTGGGTGCCTTCAGGGCTTGGAAGAATGTGGGTGTCACTTTTGGTGTCTTACCCCTGACTAACGTGGGATATAGTTATTCCTCATCGTCCTTCCTTGCAGATGTTCAGACCACAGTTGGTGAGACCCATAAAGGCGAAGGTGGACTCCATGAGTTCTTCCTCGGTGCTGGATGGCGTATCGCTAAACCACTTTCTGTAGGTGTTAACGTGGGTTATCTGTGGGGAGGCTACGAACGTCGGGTGACGACAGCGAGCAATAGTGCCATCAACAGTTTGTCGAAGGTCTATTCAGCCGATGTAAACAACTATACTCTCGGCTTTGGTATCCAGTACGACCAAAAGATTGGCAAGGAAGACCTACTTACCGTTGGTCTCACCTATGATTTAGGTCATTCGTTGAAGGCTGATGCCGAGTGCTTGATTATCAGTACAAACTCGTCTATCACCAAGGCCGACACCTCTCGTTATGTTTGTCCAGACGCATTGGAATTGCCGCATAGTTTTGGTGCAGGCTTCTCTTATACGCACGGTACTAAGTTGATGTTCGGTGCCGATGTCCGTACACAGCGCTGGGGTAAGGTGAAATCCCCGGAATATTCTCAGGGCAGCTATATGCTGAAGGATGGGCTGTATAAGGACAACTATAAGTTTACGGTGGGTGGCGAGTATTGTCCGCGTTGGAACAGCCGTCGTTTCATCGATCGTATACGTTACAGATTCGGTGCCGGCTATTCCACTCCTTATTATTATATTAATGGTAAGGATGGTCCCCGTCAGATCAGTCTTTCTGCCGGCTTCGGCATACCAATCATCAATGGCTACAATAACCGTTCGATGCTGAATATCAGCGCCCAATGGGTGAATAATTCTGCTGATGGCTTTATCAAGGAGAATTCCTTCCGTCTGAACATTGGTCTGACGTTTAACGAAAAGTGGTTCGCTAAGTGGAAGGTCGAATAATCATTGCCGTTGCAGCAGCGGCGGCAATCCTCAGTTGTACAGAGCCTGTCGAACATACAGCTCCTGCCATCCACGATCGTGACTCTGTATCGGTGATGACCTCCTATGGCGTCAACACCCTTATCAGCGACTCTGGTGTCATCAAATACAAGGTTGTCACTGAGCGGTGGGATGTGAATACCGTCAGGGAACCTAGCTGCTGGACCTTTGAGAAAGGTGTGTTCTTCGAACAGTTTGACCAGCAGTTCCATGTTGAGGCATACGTTCAGGCTGATACGGCTTGGTATTATGACCAGAAGAAACTCTGGCATCTTCGTGGAAGAGTTCGCATCCGCAATGTCAATGGTCTGCTCTACGAGAGTCAGGAGCTTTGGTGGGACGGTCTGAAACATGAACTATATTCCAATGTATTCTCGAAGGTGACGACACCCGAGCGTACCCTTCAAGGTACTTATTTCCTGAGTGATGAGCGGATGACTCATTATACGGTCAGCAACTCCAAAGGCTCGTTTACCACTGAGGATATTGAAAAGAAAGAAGAGTCGCAGTCGGCACCTGGCGATACCGTACAACAGCAGCCTGAGCCGATGCTCCGTCCACAGACTCAGAAACATGCCCGTAAAACTAACCCAGATTAATCATGATCGATCTGATTATAGCCCTCTTGGTGACCATGCTGTTCTCTGGATTCTTCTCAGGGATGGAAATAGCTTTTGTCTCCAGTAACCGTATGTTGGCAGAGATGGACCGTGAGAAAGGCGGACTTTCGCAGCGCTGTCTGACGATATTCTACCAACATCCCAGTCATTTCGTATCGACGATGCTCGTGGGTAACAATATCGCCCTTGTGGTCTATGGTATCCTCTTTGCCCAGATCTTCGACCAGACGCTCTTCTATTATCTCAGCGACGGTATGCGAGTGACCGCCGACACGCTTTTGTCTACGGTGGTGGTGCTCTTTACGGGCGAATTTCTGCCGAAGATGCTCTTTAAGAACAATCCTAACTCGATGCTCACCTTCTTTGCCATTCCCGCGTGGATCTGCTATATCCTGCTGTGGCCCATCTCGCGCTTTGCCAATCTGCTTTCCAAGGGCATCCTGCGTCTCTTTGGCGTTAAGATGGCGAAGAACGATGATGACAAGGAGTTTACTAAGGTCGACCTCGATTATCTGGTGCAATCCAGTATTGACAATGCGAAAGATGAGGATGAGATTGGTGAGGAAGTCAAGATCTTCCAGAACGCCTTGGAATTCCCTGATACGAAAGTACGCGACTGTATGGTTCCGCGAACGGAGATCGATGGCGTCGAGGATACTTCTACCATTGCTCAACTCATGCAGACCTTTATCGAGTCCGGACATTCCAAGATACTGGTTTATCACGAGGATATCGACCATATTATCGGCTATATCCATTCCTCCGACATGTTTTCCATTGAACATGGGCCAATGACCATTGACCATATTGACCATTTGGTTCGTCAAATCTCCTATGTCCCAGAGACGATGCTCGCCTCGAAACTCATGAAGCAGCTGATGGCAGAGAAACGCTCGCTGGCGGTCGTCGTCGATGAGTTCGGCGGTACTGCAGGACTGGTGTCGCTCGAAGACATCATGGAGGAAATCACGGGCGAGATAGAGGACGAGCACGACAATACCAAACATGTGGCCAAACAGATTGGCGAACATGAGTACATGCTTTCTGCCCGTCTGGAGATTGAGAAGATCAATGAGATGTTCGCACTGGAATTGCCGGAAAGTGACGAATATATGACGCTCGGTGGACTTATCCTACACGAATATCAGTCGTTTCCGAAACTGAACGAGATCGTCCGTATCGGCCACTTCGAATTCAAAATCGTCAAGAATACCGCGACAAAAATCGAGTTGGTCCGATTAAAAGTGGTGGAATAAGTGAAAATTCTCCAAAAATTTTGCTCAATTCAATCCTTTTTAGTAATTTTGCACGCGTTTTTAGGCATAAGAACAAAAGAACAAGAAAAATATAAAAAAATAAATTAAAAAATGGCAGCATTAGGAAAAATCAGAAAAAGAGGCTTGACCCTGGTGATTATCATCGGTCTTGGCCTTTTCGCCTTCATTGCTGAGGAAGCTGTTCGTTCTTGCGAAGCTACCCAGAATCAGCAGCGTCAGCAGATTGGCGAAGTGTTAGGAAACAAAGTTAACGTACAGGACTTCCAGGCTCTCGTAGACGAGTATCAGGAGGTCATCAAGATGACTCAGGGTCGCGACAACTTCTCTGAGGAGGAGCTCAACCAGATCAAGGATCAGGTTTGGAACTCTTACATCAACGAGCAGATTATCAACAATGAGTGTGAGAAGCTCGGTCTTACTGTTACAGACGAGGAGCTTCAGAATATCATGAAGGAAGGTACCAACCCTCTGCTCACACAGTCTCCATTCGTAAACCAGACGACAGGTCGTTTTGATGTGACCATGCTCACCAAGTTCCTCAGCGACTATAAGAAGAACGCAGGTAATTCCCAGGTGGCAGAGCAGTACGACCGCATTTACAAGTACTGGCAGTTCCTCGAGAAGCAGCTCCGCACACAGCGTCTCACCGAGAAGTACCAGTCGCTCATCGCCGGTTCGCTCATCTCTAACCCCATCTCTGCCCGCAAGGCTTACGAGGGTCAGAACATCGAGAACAATATCATCCTGGCCAGCTTCCCCTACAGCGCTATCAACGATAACGACGTAAAGGTGAGCGATGCTGACCTGAAGGCCAAGTACAACGAGCTGAAGGAGACCTTCAAGCAGACCGTTGAGAGCCGTGATATCAAGTATGTCGACTTCCAGGTGGTAGCATCAGCCGCAGACCGTCAGGCTCTGATGAAGACCATGACCGAGGCTGCTGACAAGCTCGAGAGCGGTGCCAACCCCGCTGAGGTGGTTCGCAAGGCTCAGAGCCAGTTCCCCTATACCGGCATCGCAGCTACCAAGCGTGCTTATCCTTCAGACATCGCAGCCAAGATCGACTCTATGGCCGTAGGTCAGACCACACGTCCGTTCGAGAGCAAGAGCGATAACACCCTCAACGTGGTGAAGCTCATCTCTAAGGCTCAGGCTCCTGACTCTATCGAGTACCGTCAGATCCAGATCGGTGGTGCAACCGTTGAGGCTGCCAAGAAGACTGCCGACAGCGTCTACAACGCTCTGAAGGCCGGTGCTGACTTCGAGGCTCTCGCTAAGAAGTACGGTCAGGACGGACAGAAGCAGTGGCTCACCTCTGCCATGTACGAGAACTCCAGCACGATGGACGAGGAGTCGAAGAACTACCTCAACAGCATCCAGACACTTGCTGTCAACGATGTGAAGAACCTCGCATTCACCTCTGGTAACATCATCCTGCAGGTTACAGCCCGCAAGGCCATGGTCGACAAGTACGACGTGGCCGTTATCAAGCATACTATCGACTTCTCTAAGCAGACCTACTCTGACGCTTACAACAAGTTCAGCCAGTATGTCAGCGAGAACAAGACACTTGAAAGTCTTGAAAAGAACGCTGGTAAGTTCGGCTTCCAGGTTCAGGAGCGCAAGGATCTCTTCAATTCTGAGCACAATGTGGCCAATCTCCGTGCCACCCGCGAGGCTATGAAGTGGATCTTCGATGCCAAAGAGGGTCAGGTTTCTCCACTTTATGAGTGTGGTAACAACGATCACCTGCTGGTGGTTGCCATGACCAAGATTCACCCTGTAGGCTATCGTGACGTCGATGGTGTAAAGGATATCCTGAAGGCAGAAGTTCTCCGCGACAAGAAGTTCGACCAGATTAAGGAGCGTGTGTCAAAGGTGAAGTCTATCGCCGATGCCAAGGCTGCTGGTGCTAAGGTCGACTCTGTCAACCAGATTACCTTCTCTGCTCCTGTCTTTGTACAGGCTACTGGTGCCAGCGAGCCCGCCCTTTCTGGTGCTGTGGCCGCAGCTGCTCCTGGCAAGTTCTCTGCAACAGCTGTGAAGGGTAACGGTGGTGCTTATCTGTTCCAGCTTCTCAACAAGGTGGAGCGCGATGGTGCCAAGTTCGATGCAAAGGCTCAGGAGAAGCAGCTTGCCCAGCGTGCCATGCAGGCAGCTGGCCGCTTCATGCAGGAACTCTATCAGAAGGCAAATGTGGTGGACAACCGCTACCTGTTCTTCTAAGCATAAGATTCAAGCAACATAAAGAAGTCCGGCAGATAACTCTGTCGGACTTCTTTTAATTCTAACATATTGAAGAGAAGTTGGGAAAAAAAATAACCCTGTAAATCTATGACTTACAGGGTTGATTTGTAGTCGATAGGGGAATCGAACCCCTATGCCAAGATTGAGAATCTTGTATCCTAACCATTAGATGAATCGACCAGCATTTCAAAGATGCTCTCGCAGAGAAATCCCCTCGGCTGCGGAAGGAGGGGGATTCGAACCCCCGGTACGGGAACCCGTACGGCAGTTTAGCAAACTGCTGGTTTCAGCCACTCACCCATCCTTCCAAAAGGACCCTGGAGTCAGAAACCTTGGGGTTATCTCCTTGATTGCGGGTGCAAAGGTACGCACTTTTTCTGAAACTACCAAATCTTTCTGCAATTTTTTTCGAAAAAAGTTATTTAAAGGCAACAATGCCTGTTAAATCCTTGTCGAAATAGAAGGTTTTTGACAATCCGAGACTGTCTTCACCATATTTCATACGGATATAGAGCAGGGTAGTACCCGTACGTTCAGCGGTGAATTGGAAGCCTTTCTTGAAGAACGGATCACTCATGGCCCGTGAGCGCAAGACCTGCAGCAGTGAGTCGGAAATGACCTTGGTAGAATCGAGGTCGGAGAATGAGGTGATCTCAATCTCTTCCTTGGCGTATGTCTTTACAAAATCCTTGACCATGTTCTTGGCCTCATACCGTTTCCCGCAGGATGCGAGAAACGGCAGAGCCAATATACCTATTATAATATACGCGCGCGAGAGTCTCATTGCTGCGGTATGTTTTTGAGTACGTCGAGCAGATGATCCCACACCATCTGTACGGTAGGGATATGCAGACGCTCGTCGGGCGTATGTACAAAGCGGAGGGTAGGACCGAAGCTGACCATGTCGAGGTTGGGATAGCGCTCGGAGAAGAGTCCGCACTCGAGTCCGGCGTGGATACCGCGAACGATAGGATCTTTGCCGAACAGTTTCTTATAGGATGCCACCACAATCTCCTGTAGCTTCGAGTTGGCCTTCATCTTCCAGGCGGGATAACCGTCGCTGCTGATGGCCTCGGCACCAGCCAGTTCAAAGACTGCCTGGATAGTGGCACACATATTGTCGAGGTTCGACATCACATTGGAGCGCTGGCTGCTCAGGATGTCGATGGTCGTCTCAGACGTGTGGATGCTGGCGATATTGCTTGATGTCTCGACCATACCACCGAGAGCTTCGTCCTGACAGATGGCGTAGATGCCGTTGTCGACGGCCTGTATGGCCCAGATGAAGTTCTTGGCGACAGCAGCTTCGATGACGGGCTCGGCATCGGTACTCTCCATGTTCCAGACCATCTGTGTATCAGTAACGTGGAATTCATCCTCGACTTCTGAGGCGAAGACATTCCAGTCTGCACGGACATTCTCCTTGAGGTCGTTGGGCACGGCAATCACGAAGTAGCCATCGCGAGGAATGGCGTTGTGCAGCTTGCCGCTATGGAACTGAGCCAAGCGGATACCGTCGTAGCGTCTCATCGTCTGGAAGAGGAATCGTCCGAGAATCTTGATGGCATTGGCGCGCTTTTTGTTGATGTCATCGCCGGAGTGTCCACCGACAAGACCTTTCAAGGAGCCCTTCATGAAGAAGCTGCCAGCAGGGGCCTGCTCACGGCTGAAGGTGAACTTGGCTGTGGTGTTACGACCACCTGCACAACTGACGAAGATCTCACCCTCGTCCTCAGAGTCGAGATTGATGAGGTAATCGCCGGTCATGAAGCCAGCCTTCATGCCTTCGGCGCCAGAGAGGCCTGTTTCTTCATCACGCGTGAATACACATTCGATGGGGCCGTGCTCGATATCATCAGAGGCAAGGATAGCCAGCTCGATGGCACAGCCGATGCCATCATCGGCACCCAGCGTCGTACCCTCTGCGGTCAGCCACTCACCATCGACGTAGGTCTTGATGGCATCCTTGTCGAAATCAAACTCCACATCGACAAGTTTGTCGCACACCATATCCATATGACTCTGCAGGATGACGGTCTTGCACTTTTCCATGCCCTTGGTGGCAGGCTTGCGGATGATGACATTGCCTGTCTCATCAACTTTCGTGTCGAGGCCGTGGCTCTCACCCCAGTTACGGAGATAGTCGATCATCTTCTCTTCGCGCTTGGAAGGACGCGGAATTTCGTTAATCTTCGCAAATTCTGCAAAGACAACTGCTGGTTTTAAGTCGTTTTTATTCATTATTAATTCTATTTTTGATTTTATTTTTGGTATATTGCGCTCTTATTCGTACCTTTGCAGCCGAATTGCAACTGCAAAAGTACAAAAAATGATTGAGACTCTGCTCATATCGACGTTAATAATTGCTATCGCGATGGTATTTTTCCTCGTGAGGGTACTATTCGTCAAGCGTGGCGAGTTTAAGTCTCAGCATATTCATGACTCTGAGGCGATGAAAGAGCGTGGCATCCACTGTGTGATGGATCAGGACCGTGAACTCCGTGCGAAGAGTCGTTTTACCGTCAGCGAAAGAAATAATTAATCATAAAAAATAGACGAATGAAAAAGTACATTTTCTCAGCACTGGCCATCGCCGCTATGATGGTATCGTGCAACAATGCCGCTCCCAAGATGGACGAGCAGCCCGCAAGTTCTGACACTGCCGCTTCTGGTATGAAGATTGCTATCATTGAGGTTGACTCTCTGATGACCCAGTACACCTTTGCCAAGGACTACAGCGTAACCCTGGAGCGTAAGAGTAACAATGCCCGTAACACATTGACTCAGAAGGGTAATGCCCTTCAGGCAGCAGTCAACAATTTCCAGCAGAAGCTGAATAACAACGGTTTCCAGAGCCGTGAGCAGGCTGCCTCTGTGCAGAATGCCATCCAGCGTCAGCAGAACGACCTGCAGGCCCTTCAGGCTCGTCTGGAGAACGAACTGGCTTCTGAGACGGCTAAGTTCAACGAGGCTCTTCGCGACTCTCTGCAGAACTTCCTGCTGGTCTATAACAAGGACAAGAAGTACGACCTGATTCTCTCTAAGGCTGGTGACAATATCCTTTACGCTGAGACGAAGTATGATATCACACAGGATGTCATCAACGGTCTGAACAAGCGTTACAAGCCAGCTGCCAAGAAAGCCGACGAGAAGAAAGCTGACGACAAGAAGGCCGACGACAAGAAGGAAGAAGCCAAGAAATAATTTCAGTGAGGCGATGTCTCCTACTCGTGATGCTGCTGATGTCTCTGACGATAGGGGCAAAGAGCAGCATCCGTTCTCCGCAGGTGAAGTCACTCCAGGTTGTTGTGAACCAGGACTGGCTTTCACCTGCTGTCATGAGGTTGGGTAGCGACGACGTCCTCAACGTATCCTTCGACGAACTCTCGCACGCCTATCACCGTTATATCTACAGAATCGAGCGTTGTGAGGCAGACTGGACACCCTCCGAGGAGCTCTTCGAGAGTGACTGGCTGGAAGGCTTTAATGATAATACTATCGATGACTATGCCAACTCCGTGAATACTACGGTGGCGTATACCCATTATCAGTTTCAGATTCCTAACGACCGTTGTCGGCTGAAACTGAGCGGCAACTACAAGATACATATCCTCGATGAAGACAACGATCAGGAGGAGGTGATCGTGGCAGAGTTTATGGTGACTGAACAGTCGATGCGACTGGATATCAGTGTGTCGACAAATACAGATATAGACGTCAATGCCAGTCATCAGCAGGTCTCTATGGGACTGTCTTTTGGTAACATCATCGTGAACAACCCAGAGGAACAGATTCAGACCGTAGTCAGACAGAACGGACGGGAAAACAATCAGAAACAGAATGTCAAGCCCAATATCAAGAACTATGCTCATGGGATGGGGTTGGAGTGGACCTACAATCGTGACCTGATTTTTGATGCTGGTAATGAGTATCATAAGTATGAGGTTTTGTCGGTCGACCATCCTACGATGGGCATAGATTATATCCGCTGGGATGGTGAGCATTATCAGGTTTTTCCTTTCATCAGTGAGCCGCGACTGAACTATATCTATGACGAGGATGCCGACGGTGCATTCTATATCCGCAATAGTGACAATTGGGAGAACGCCACAACGTGTGACTACGTTTGGGTGAACTATCGTCTTCAGGCCCCAAGACTTGCAGAAGGTCATGTGATCATTGACGGCAATTGGACGACTGACGATAATCTCTATAATTTCATGATGGACTATGATGAGGACAGCGGCCTGTATACCGCCCGTCTTCTGCAGAAACAGGGTTACTATTCTTATCAGTATCTTTGGCTGAAGCCTGACGGAACAGTCCGTCCCTTACCCTCTGAAGGTAATTTTTACCAGACTGAAAACAGATATCAGGCCTTTGTCTATTTCAAAGGCATTGGTGAACGCTCCTGGCGACTCACGGCTTATAGGAACGTGCAACTTAAATAAACTCCTTAGGCGTTTTCTTGTATTTGTGGAAGAATGAGGCGATGAAGAAGTTGGGTGTAGAGAAACCACACTTCCTGGCCACGTCTGCGATATCTGTGATCTGACCATTCTCCAAGAGATCCTTGGCTCGGTTCAACATCACCTCCATCACGATAGGACGCGGATTCTTGTAGATGTTTGAATTCATGAGCTTGTAGAACTCCTGAACAGGCATGTTGGCGGCAATACTCAATTCACGCATTGACAGATCTTTCACTTTCTTCTCGGAAACGATGGGGAGAATGGTGATCATCGTCTTGACAAATTGTGGCGTAAATTCCTTGGCAACGGCAAAGTCCTGAGCGTTAGAATCCTCTGCCAGAGGCTCCAGGAACAAGCCCTTGCCGGCATCGCAGCGATCGGCAAAGGTCTTGATGCGTCTGATCATACTTTGCTCCCCAGCATTACGACGGGCCCTGAGATTGGCGTTCTTGACATACAGATAGACCACGTAGAAGAGCATGAGTAACTGCACCAGTCCGAGAAGGGCCAGAATACCTGTCGTACGCCACCAGGGTTCATTGATCTTGACAACCCATTCATACGGTGTGGTTTCCCATTGGTCGGGCAGCATCGATGACTGTACCTCTATGTAATAAGTGCCAGGACGTAACGATGCCAACGGCAAGTGCAGTTGTCCTCGACTGTCGACCATTCCCTGTGAGTTGTATGGCGTATAGGTCTTCCAGTTTCCCGGCATGTCAGGACCTTTCACTCTTACGCGATAATATGTCTGCTGAGGTCGGAAATAGTTGAGACCGGAGAATGTCAGAGAGACGGTGTTCTGGTTGTAGTTCAAATTGATCACCTTTGTTCGCGGAAGAGCCTTCTCAAGGATGATTTTCCCGTCTAACTTCTGATCAGGTTTGACATCATTGCCATTGACAAACAGACGGATGAGCTTCGGATAGATTTCAAAAGGCATCTTGTCTTTGATGGTTACCATTGAGTCGGGCGCAAATGCAATGACATGGTCGAGGGCCTGCATGACAATCTCTCCGTTGGGTAAACGCATTGAATGGCCATTGACAAACGATTCCTTGGGTATGCCGTCCCATTCGTTATATCGGCCGACATAGTGTACTTTATTGTCTTTTATGATTAAACAACAGATGCCATAACTTGTTCCTACCCAGATGTTATGTGCGTTGTCCTCCTCAATACAGTGAATGACATTGTTCAGCAGGCCATCATTGCGGGTAAGGAGCTGCGGCAACTGGTCATTCCTCGATTTATAGAGCTGGAGACCGGAAGATGTTCCGACCCAGTCCCATCCTCTGGAGTCACGGAAAACGCAATTGACTTCTTTCCCACGATAGGTTGAAACAGGTTTGATGTTCTGTTCCAGCTTCTCATAGAGTTCCATAGCCCGACTGTTCGTCCAGGAATAAGCCTTAAAAGGTTGTGGGTAAGGACGGGAGTAGAGTAGTCCGCGTTTCTCTGTACCGACCCACATACCACCTTGACGGTCAAACTCGATGGTGTTGATGTCTGTCACAAGATCTTGTCCGGACATCATACGAAGTGTCTCGATGTGCTTCAGTTTTCCTGTGGCAATCTGGTATGTCCAGTAACCATAGGCGCACGGGATATATAGAATGGAGTCCTTCTCCTTGAGGTTGCTGAGGTAGTATGGGGTATTCAGAATAGTACTCCATTTTTTCGCTTTGAAGTCGAAACGTAAGAGAATGGCACCCTGTGAACCGTTACGAATCTGATAGAAGACATCTCCAACCTGACGGGCCAAAGAGGTGTTGCCATACTTTGGTTTTTGTTCAGCTCCGTAAGCAGGATAGGTCTTCAGAGGTTTCTCTTTATCGAGGTCATAGAGGTCTAACTCACCGTTCTCGTAGAAAAGCAGCAGGTTCTCGTTGCCGTAAGTCATCAGGTCTTGCAGGTTGTGGTTCTTGCGTACCTGATAATATTTCTTATTCTCTGAACAGAACAACCCTTTTGCTGTCAGCATCCAGACGTAATTCCGTTGGTCAACGAAGATGTCGAGCACCTTGTCGTCCATACCCATTTTATGGAATTCATCCTCAATGTTGTCGACAAATGCTTCCTTGATCAGATTGACACATGTAACGGTATGGGTCTTCTTTAACCAAAGGTGATGATATAGGTCGAAATAGAGGTGGTCGTTTCCATTGTAGTTGGAAAGGGGATAGAGGTTTTCTGCGGTGGGGTCAATATAGGTGAACTGCTGTCCGTCGTAGAAATTAATCTGTCCCATGGTGGTGATGACCATACGTCCAGTCTTTGTACAGTTGATGGTCTGAGCACTATTGTCAGCCAGACCGTTTGCTGCGTTGTATACTTGAAAGGTACGTTCCTCTTCTGCTGCCGTATTCATCACATTCAGCAGCAAGAGGAGAAAGGTAGAAATAGTATGTCTGAACCGTATGTTCATACAGGGTTTTATGTTATTGGGTACAAAGATAGGAAAAAAGTGGATTATCTCCAAATATTTTAGCCAAAAAACAACATATTCATCAATTACTTCCCCACGCAATATCTATACAGTGTTGATAATCTGTACTTTATGAGTTAAACCGTACAAATGAACTTTGGGAAATGGAATTTCGCGATTCCCATCCCTTTAGTTCATAGGCAGGTCTTCCACTAAACTCGCCCTTCTCACTCAGAAGAGTATCATCATCTGTTCTGCACTATTGCGCTGCAAAGATAATCAATAATCACAAGATAACAAAGAAATTCGAAAGAAAAATCCTAAAAAACAGAAAAAATGAGCGATATTCTTTTGAATTTCAAAATTATTTCGTAATTTTGGATAGAAAAAGCAATCTTTCTTTGTATAAAGGCAGTTCGGGGGATTGGGAAATGTCGCGGGTTACGATTTGGAGACCGTTCTCAATTCCACGTTCTGCTTTGGATTGCTT
>JAEEGH010002154.1_pt1 | contig 53788 bp, 18 predicted proteins | sample 9134181 | NCBI WGS metagenome assembly JAEEGH01 (sample SAMN16246544, study PRJNA631951) | gut metagenome | biome: gut microbiome; feature: rumen; material: DP-attached | host: Bos | place: Iran: Karaj | collected 2018-10 | reverse complement strand
TCAGCCATCATCTCGCCATAGCCAGAAACTCCTTCATCGAACAAGCCGTAGCCTACAGAGCCCAGACGACCACCGCCATAGACAGAGCCTAACATGGTACCACCAGAGATATTCAATGTCACGCTACCAGCCACGTTACCAGCCGTGTAGGCATCACCTGCGAATCCACGACCGCCACCGAAGACGTTACCATCCACGTATGAGGTACCCCAAGTTCCAATCTTGGCATTATCCCTGATGTTCATCGTCACATCACGCATGACGTGACCATCCTCACCGCCACCGAAGACAGAACCATAAATCCATCCGCCAGTAACGTTTACTTCAACATCGTTTACATTGGTCTGCTTGTTGAACAATACACGTGGGTCACCCTTACCACCACCGAACAGATAGCAGGTCACTGGGTGAGCAGCAATCTGACCCAGCGTACGTGGCACACCGATGGTACCACCCGACATATTGACGGTACACTTACCTGCTACATTGGTCATCTCGTTACCACCATAGACATTTGTTAGGACATGTCCGCCCTTGATATCTACTACGGTATTGCCACCCACATCACCAGCCTTCCAGTGCCATTTACCAGCCTTGTAGGGGAAGTAACCAGAGCCACCACCGAAGACGTTGCCATAGAAGGTGCTGCCGTTATCAGCACTAGTACTACCTCCCTTGGAATCATAACTATTCGCATATATATCATGGGCAGCATATTTGCCAGTACCAGAAGCCTGTCCATACAACCAACTTGCACATTCGGGCAGAGACGAAGTGTAGTTGGTCGTAGAAACCAAATTTTTCAATGCCTGCCTATCATCATTGCCCATTATCAACTTACCTTGCGACCATTCAGTTGCTGTGTAGCGACGATTGACAGCGAGTGGACTTGCCAGATATGTACCGTCATCAGTCATCTGCACATAACCATTACCAATCTGACAATCGCCTTCTATAATCACATGCGTATCATGCTGCACGAATCCTTGCTCAGCACCACCAAAGACATCACCCTTGACGAAGGCATTTCCACCAATCGTGACTTTTGTCTGAGTGGCCAAGCCCAGCGTCTCGATGAATTTAAGGTAGTCTTCTTCCGACGTAAACCCAGCCAGGCCATTGTTTATCGTCATTTGCTGTGCATCATTATGTTTTGCTTTAGGCATAGCACCTTTACCAGCACCAAAGACATGGCCCGTATTATCTGGACCGCCAGTCTTTGTCATAATCATATCGTCGGGACCGATTTCAGCATTGTCACAGACTGTGACGATACAGTTACCACTATTGGGATTCTTTAATGACGTCGGTCGTCCGTTTACGAGATTATACCTGCCTATCGAAGCAATCTCGCCACCGCCATAGACACTTTGTCCAACCTTTGCAAAGCCCTGAATAGTGACATTACTGTTACCACGTACCAACGCAGAGTAGCCATGAGTCTCAACACCCTTACCTGCACCGAATACGCTACCCCAGATAGTAGGCTTAAACTTGGTGTTACTGATCGTTTCACCCTCCTTTGGCGTTACACCGATGGTGACTACCGTGTTCTTTTCTACACGTCCAAGCTCACCACCGCCATAGACATTACCAGTACCAGCCTTGAGTTTTCCTTCCTCAAGAGTTCCCACGGTACCGTTAGCAATAATGACATTCGTTCCACCATCAGGATGTTCAATGCCATCACCGTCAACACCAACCATAGCAGACTTACAATAGAAGGCATCTGTACTACTCTCAAGAGCTTCACCCTCACCGCCACCGAATACATTACCTGTAATCGTAGCAGCGTTACGGGCGGGAACAGGTTTTTCATCCACAGTACCTGTTTCAGTGGTTTCATCTACAGTCTTAGTCCAATCCCATTTATTGGTCTCTGTATTATAGGTATAGACCTTGCCTTCTGCATCTGTGGTTTCTCTCTGACCATTTTGGTTCAGCCATTCACCAGTACCAATTTCCACAGAGGTGTTGCCTTGCACATCGCCCTTATAACCACCGCCATAGATGGTGCCGATGGTACCGATAGCAAGAATGGCATCTCCACCTTCAGGATGGCTAACCACTTCATAGTCGTATCCATCAGATGAATGGTGAGTTTCTACAGTGAATTCTGTCGGCTTAACATTAGCATACTTGGCTAATACCTTTCCTTTCTCCATGTTCACGTTGATAGACGGATTACCAATCACCTTAGCCTCATAGCCACCACCATAGATAGAACCAATCTTCGTTGCAGAGATGATATTGATCTGTGGGTCACGTTGAACAGTGATTTCAGCTTGCTGTGCAGGAGTCAAGTCTTCGTATTGAGCCTTTGTACGTGCAGTACCATTATCATTAAAACCATAAACAGAGTAATCGGCCAATTTACCACCAACATACAGTGAGTCTATGACGATAGGCTTACAGCCTTCCTCATGCACATTGATCGTGATAGAACCATATATCTTTCCTCTGGTATCATTACCACCATATACCTTACCAAAAGTACCATTGGTGATATCAATTACAACATCACTATATACATTAGCGTCCATAGAACCTCCATAGATAGCATCTTGTTTTTGTTCTACGCACTTTGCCTCAACCTTTGATCCCGCATCGGTATCAGCACTCTTTCCGGCTGTATATGATTTGTCAATAATCATATCACAATCTCCAGCATCTTCAGTGCCAGTATATGCCTCTGCTCTGATATTTCCCCTCGTGTTACTACCACCATAGGTCGTATGGATATGTCCACCGGTAATCTCCAGCCTGGTAGTACCCTTTCCGTAAGGATAGTTGGCACGACGGGCATCCTTTGTCGTTGCATCCTTATAGCCATCAGAACCATTGTTTTCAACAGCGGGATGAGGATTTCCTTGTGTAGTACCTCCGGCAGAGGTGTGATGGAATGTTGCATAGTAGCCCACATTGGCACCAGGGTTCTCATACCACTCGTTGTTAATTTCGTAGACATCCTTACCATTACCACCACCGAACGCCTCATGGATTTCGTAGGCAGCGTTGATTCTGACATTAGTTGCAGGAGTAGAAGCAGCATTACCACCGCCATATACCTGTTTGATGCTTGTGAGGGCACAACCGTCAATGATCACATCAGTAGCCTCGTCAGACTTTGTCGGTTCGTATATAGCCAAGTTACCACCACCATAGACAGCAAGTACATCGTATTTCCTATCAGCGATGGCTTCTATGTATTTATTAAGTTCTACCTTCTTAAGACTGTCAGTAGCAGCACTGGAAATTGCCGTTTCGTAAGCGGTAATCTGGTCGGAAGTCAAGCCAACGGTTTGGGCGAGTTTTCCGAGGTCATCAGCGTATGTTTTGGCTTTATAGCTACTTTCAGCAGTGGTATATCCACCTTCCATACTCCTGAACTTCACACTCTTGGCACCAATATTTGTTGAGTCTCTATGCTGCGTCGCCCAGACATGCACCAAGGTGTGTCCCTTTGGTGTACCGTTCAAGTCGTTACAACCGAACACCCTTTCTACGATACATCCGCTGCTGCTTGCTGTCTTGTCTTTATTCAGTTCCACAGTAGTATTGCCGCCCACGTTAGCCTCAATGGCATTAGTGCCAACAGTACCCTTACCACCGCCATAGGCATCGTTTGCGATGCTACCGCCAGTCAGGCTGACTGTGGTACTTTCCTTGACCTGACCCATCTCACCACCACCATAGACTGAGCCACCAATGGTGCCACTTTTCACTTTCAAATCAGTCCAAATCGAGGTAGCAAACTTCGTTGGATTGTACTTGTCGGGGGTTGAAGTTTTTGTAGTATCAACTCCACCTGTGAACGCAGTGGTGAGGAAGGAAGCACTAGGACCACGGCTGGCAGCATATACACTACCACCAATACGAGCACCATCGATAGTCACCTTATTGTGTGAATGAGATGCATGGTCGCTTGATGCTTCTTTCTGCTCGTTTTTGCTTTGACCTGTCTTTGGAGGACCTACAGAAGCCAAAGCACCTCCGCCATAGACGTTTCCTTTAATCTTTGTTGTAGCTGTTCCCGCATTGTCGCTATTTTGGCCGTATACTTCAACTGAAGTCGTACAGGTAACAGAACCGGATGAGTTGCTGCAATACTTCGTCAAACCATCCGTGGCCGTGTATTTACCAATACCCGAACCAGCACCAAAGACATGACCAGATCTCTTTTCGGAGTCTGATGTCTGACCAGCTATATTTCCCTTGAAAATCTTGACTTCGGTACTATTGCGCACATGACCATCCTGACCACCGCCATAGACAGAACCATAGATAATGGGGGTATTGGCTGAAAGTGCAGAAGTTGACGTGCCACCAATATTGACGATGGCCTTATTCACATAACCCATATAGAAGTCAGGTACATACTTGTAACGAGGTGACTTTGCACCCACATCCATTGCTGCTGTACCACGGCTTCCGCCAAAGACAGAACCGTATGGAAGAAGGTCTGTTGGATCAAAGCCTTTATTATCAGCACCTATAGTACCGCCATTGATAGTGACTGTAGCCTTACCACTACTAAGGAAGTGGTCAGCCATCGTAGTAGGCTTATTGGATTCGGTAATAGGCGCGTCAGGGTCAAAACCTTTAGTTACTGTCCACAAACTATCAGTAAGCGTCTCACCATAGCCTGCAGTAGAATAGTCGTCCTTACCACCAGAGTAGTTACCCTTACCCACAGAAGCCATGTTACCGCCGCCATAGATGTACCAGCCTACGCTACCGCCATTCATGGTGACGAAGGTGTTTCCATAGACCTTACCGGCTGTCCAACTGTGTACTGCTTCCGGACTTCCCTTAGGAGTCGGAGTTTCTTTTGTAGGATCCAACAACGTAGCCTCATATGTGCTTGTACCCTTACCACCACCGAAGACAGTTCGACTGATAGTACCGCCATTGATAGTGACGCTGGTATTCTCCATGACGTGACCATCATCACCGCCACCATAAATCGTTCTGATAGTCGGTGAACCACTGATAGTCACCGCTGTCTCGCGAACATTGGCACAGAAAGCTTCCACATAGCGTTGTTTTTCAATGTCGGTTATATCGTGGTTGTCCACATCCTTGAAGGCCACCTGACCCTTACTGCCGCCAAAGACATATCCATCATTATCTCCATCACCGATAGTTCCACCAGTGATGTTCACTGTTGCCTTACCACCAATCGCGTTACCACCAGGGGCAAGAGTATCCGTCGGGGCAGCCTTTATATACTGGAATTCGTATGGCCAACTCAAACCGAAGCCATTTGTCAGGCTTTCATGCTTAGTGATGTATTTATATTCATATGTGTCTCCGACTTTTCTACTGTTATAGTTCATCAAACCTACAGAAGCGTAGTTACCACCACCATAGACATTCTTCTTAATCGTACCGCCAGAGATATTAACGAATGTATCACCAGATACACAGCCAGTCCATATCATTGGGGTGAAGGTGTAATATATGGCATCCTCACCATATCCACCAGCCGTAATAGTTGTTGTATCTTGTTCATCACTACCATATCCGCCACCAAAGACGTTACCATCAATGGTACCACCTGAGATAGTAATGGTAGCACGGTTACGTACGATACCTATCTCACCACCTCCATAGACGTTGTTTGTAATTTCACCGCCACTGATGGTGATGTTAGACAATTTAGCTACCGCCTGCTTAGGCCATATTGGGTTACGCTTTCCGTTAAGGAATGTGATACGTCCCTTTGAGCCACCATATACGTTACCGCTATATTGGCGATTAGATTTTTCTTCTACATCTTCTGGAAGAGTAGTCTTATTACCGATAATAGTATTACCGCTGATGTTCATAGTGACATGACCATATGTCTTACTATCTGTGTCATCTTTCAACTGACCATAATAAAGATCTTCCGGACCAGTGAATACAATACCCACAGATGACATACGTCCGCCACCATAGACAGAACCCAGAATCTTGGAAGTACCGCCAATGCTCATATCCACATTACCGCCCGTACTACCGGCTGTCAGTGCCACGCCACTGTAACCACGGCCTATGCCATAGACGTTTCCTTCGTTTTGTGTAGTACCGTGAGTACCAATCTTGGCAGTACCGCTGATATTCATTTTAACATCACCCAGTACGTGACCTTCCTCACCGCCACCGAAGACAGAACCATAGACGATACCGCCTGAGACATTGACTTCTGTCTCATTGATGTTGGTCCAGGTGTTGAAGTGTGTACGATGATCACCCTTACCGGCACCGAAGAGGCTACAAGAAATAGGACGAGTAGCAATCTGGTCTATAGTACGTGGCACACCTACGGTACCACCAGACATATTGATAATACTCTTACCACTCACGTCTGTCGTCTCATTACCACCATAGACACTGTTCAAGATATGACCTCCAGTGATGTCTATGCGTGTATTACCATATACCGCACCGGCAGAACGGAGCCAATCGTGTCTTCCGTTTGACGTCTCATATGGGTAGTAACCGGAACCACCGCCAAACACAGAACCATAGTATGTATTACCATCCGTAGCTGTCTTGGCAGCACCTTCAACTTCCGTACCATCGCTATAAGGCTTGTCAGCCAGAGGATCGAAAGACAGATAACTATCCTTATTAAATGTCCAGCTTGAACACTCAGGAAGGGCATTGACATCTGTAACTGCTGTTGTTGTCGGGTCAACGAACCTGCTTTCTTCATAAAGTTTTGGTAAGGTCTTTCCACCAACAACTTGTGTCTGGTTTATACCGCAACCAATCTGGCCTCCGTAAATCTTTACATGAGTATCGTGAAGTACACGACCATTCTCACCGCCACCATATACAGAAGCCATGATGATTGGTCTGCTAACGACATGACTAAGAGAGTCTGCTACACCACCTTCGTATCCGTCTGCATATTTATTCTTGATGATTACCTCTGTAGAATTTACAAACGTATGGAAGTCAGCATCCTTATCAACGTCAGGGTCTTCCACTTCACCTCGACCGGCACCGAACACGAAGCCCACGTCAACAGGACCGCCTGTCTTCGTCATACCTTGCGTAGCAACCTCAACAGGACCTATCTGACCACCGCTGATGACAACTGTACACTTACCAGTGTTTGGTTTATATGTTTTAGGCTTACCACCAAGGCAACCTTCGTGAGTAGGATGTCCTGTTGGAAGTGGATCCCTTTCTGTAACAGTACCGACAGAACCCTGCAGGCCACCGCCATAGACACCGTCATAAACGTATCCACCAGACATAGTGACACGAGTATTCTTCTGCACATCTGCGACACTACCGCCACCATAGACACTACCGCCGATAGTATCCTTCTCCAAACCTTCTGCTATTGCCTCATAAGTACCCTCACCTGTCTTATTTGCACAGATATATACCTCAGCATCACCTGTCACGTCAGCACGACTACCGCCACCAAAGACATCGCCAGTTATATGAGCACCTAAGGCTGTTTCATTTGCATATTTTAAGACAAGGACACCATTAATATCAACTTTCGCTGAGTCAACAAATTCCCCATTATCGTAACGCTGCATGATAGGAATTGTAGTTGCATTGCCAATGTTAACGATAGAATTACCATAAACTATACCTTCACTACCTCCACCATAGATATTGCCAATGGTACCTATTGCGTCATCAATAGTATAAACGTTCAATTCTTTCTTATAGTACGACTTACCGTTTTGAGCTGTTTCATCAGCGGTATTTGTATAATTGCCACTGCCATCTTTTTCATAATATTCAGATGCAATAATGGCTGTTCCTACTGCAAGATCAATATCTTTATAATAGTCCGCCTTATGAACATTTGGTAGACTCGTGTAGCCAGTCGGTGCTTTAGCACCAGCCCAAAGACCTTTCACCATATTGACATTCACCTTGGTATCACCATGCACGTCTGCTCTGAAACCACCACCATATATATTGTCTATTCGTGTGGCAGACTTGACGTTGATAGTGACTTCTCCCTCGGTGAATTCATCATATTGTTTTGGTATATATTTCCCACTTTCATCTCTCTTGATTCTCCTTGCTTTTCCACCTAATCTAGTATCCTCACCAGGATAGTCAGCTGCAAAGCCGCCACCGACCAAGTTCTGAATGATAATAGGCTTACATGGATCTTCTTCCTGAATATTGACGGTAATATTACCTCCGATACTTCCTCGTGCATCATTACCGCCATAGACATTCTTAAATATTCCACTGGTAATTGTCAAAGTGAGGTCTCCTCGAATATTCGCGTTATAGGAGCCACCGCAAACATATTCAATATCTGCATTTTTTGATGTACAGCCTGAAATAACGACATTCACATCACCATCTATATCCGCCTCATTACTTGCGCCATATATCTTGGTGATTTTCAAATCACAGTCACCCTCCGGATGGCTAATATCGATGTAAGCAGTAGCATAACTACCCTTTCCATCATTACCGCCAAAGACATTACCAATCTTACCGCCTTTAGCAACAATGCTCGTGCGGCCAAGTATTGTTGATCCTACATTTTCTATCCATTCGCCACCACGTTTAATTGGCATACTGCCGTTACCACCACCGAAAGCATCACTGATATCATAAGAACCCCAGATAACAACATCTGTAGCAGGCACAGCGGAAGAGTTTCCTCCACCATACACCTTTTGTATACTTGTTACATCACATCCGTAAATACGGACATGTGAGCTTTTTCCTGTTGCAGGCTGATAGTCGGCCTGGTTGCCACCGCCATAGACTGCTTGTATCTCATAATACTCATTGGTAGCATTCGGACTATGACCTGAGATGATTTTTTCTTCTTTATTTAACTGTCTGGTTGAATAGATTTCTACCGTAACATTTCCTCTTGGTGTACCATTGATATTATTACATCCGAAGATACTACCGGTTTTAGGAATTGCGGTATATTTTTTGCCTCCTACAACAACTTCATCCGTTGTAAGACGTCGTGTAAAGGCTGCTCCGATACTACCAGTATGCTTGGCAATACTATCAGCATTATTGACATTGACAGTTACATCGCCAAACACATAGACTGGAGTATTAACATCTCCTAAACCACCGCCATAGGCATTACCCATGACACCACCTATCAGGATTACCGATGTAGTATCGCTGGAAGATGATTTACCATCAGCCCAGCTTCCTTTTATCTGTCTGTAATACTTGACACCATTTGCAGCTTTTGCATTCTCTTCTGTTACCTTGACATATTCACTTCCAGGTTTTGTATATAATCCGGTAACTACTGACTCATTGACTTTGAGGTAGGATACTTCATCATACGTATAAACTTCCTTTGTTGCATCCCAGTTATCCGTATTGGTATTCGCTAAAGCACCGCCGCCATAGACGTCTTCCTCGATGACACCGCCGCTGACAACGACAGCAACACTACCCTTAACCGTACCTAACTGGCCGCCACCGAAAGCACTGCCCCAGATAGTACCACCGCTGATGTTCAATGCCGTACTACCAACAGTAGCAAAGCCTTCTTCCATGTCATCATTGCCACGAGAAGCAGCATAGACATAACCACCACCGCTGCCATCAGCACCGATAATAGAATTGCCACTGATGTTTACAATAGTACCACCTGTTACCGAACCCATAGCACCACCACCATAGACGTTGCGAACTACATGACCACCACTGATAGCTACCGTAGCGGTTCCGCCAACAATACCAGCTGTTTTATTGTATTTATCACCATGACCATCATGTTCACTATGTCCTAATGGAATTGCACCCGAATAGTACTTATCTGTACCGCAACCACCACCATAGACGTTACCACGATAAGGATAAGCTGCACCTGAATATGTAATATCATCCGAGGTGTCCTCTGGAGTACCATTGTTATCGGTGATGGGGTAACCCTCTGCAATACCAACCATACCACTATAGATGATTACCTTGGCATTGTGGAAAGTGTGACCATTCTCACCGCTACCATAAAGAGAACCTCTAATCGACGGAGTTGATACATTCTTTCCATCGCCTTCAGTACCAATAATGACTTCCGTATCATATACCCAGGCCATGTTGTCCTGGATAGCACCCTCTGTTGCGATATCACCTCGTGAGGCACCGAATATCATACCATTCTCATTTCCATCGGTACCAATGGTACCACCCTTAATCTTGATAGTAGCCTTACCAGTATTCTCAGCACCTTCAGAACGACCAGTGATAGCCGCATTGGCATTTTCGCTGCCATAAGAATAAGTACCTACAGAGCCGTATGCACCACCGCCATATATATTATGGAGTACTTCACCGCCGTTGACACGGACATTCGTGTTACCCTTGACAAGACCAATTCTGACGTTATCACTGCTTCCGAATCCGCCGCCATAGATGTTGCCGTACTTAGCACCACCATAGACGGTTTCACCGTCCTTTGGCGTTCCGATAGTACCTTTGTTAACAACAATATCCGTACTACCATCTACAGTTGCCAATGAGCCACCTCCATAAACAGACCACTTAATAGCGGCTGTATGACTTTCGACATTGTCACCAATCGTGATGTGTGGATTACCTGTAACGGTTGCTGTCAGACCGAGACCACCACCAAAGACATTCTCCATAACAGTGCCGTTGTTGATGTTCACGGCAGGATAATCAGTATTGCTTGCTGTTGGTGTATAGGCTGCTTGGTTACCACCGCCATACACACTATTGTTAACAGTACCGCCATTGATATTTACGGTCACTGTATTCTTTGGAGTTCCATCATTATTGTTACAACCAAACACGTTGTTAACAACCGTGTTGGTACTACCTTTTTCTATTGTCACGGTCACGGGACCATAGACGTCAGCAGCTATTTCAGGAACAGCGTCTTTGCCTTCAATGCCGTGTTCTGGATCAGCGGGAACAGCAGCTGCAGCCCTCTGTCCTTCACCGCCACCATAGAGGTTACCAGTAATGGTACCTCCATAGAGGTTCACCTGAGTCGTTCCGCCTGATGCTGTAAAGGTAGGATTTTGTTCTGTACCGCCCTTTGTTGCATTCACCTTACCCTTGGCACTACCGCCATACACATCACCTGTGATAGTAGCATAACCTTCGTAGGTGTAAGTCGATGTTCCACTTCTCTTTCCGATGTTCACCGTTACATTACCAGTCACAGTGGTTGTCTCACCATAGCCACCACCAAAGATGTTGCCCTCAATCTTGATGGATGAAACACCTCCATCCTTTTGATCGACTGTGCCAATATTAAGCGTAGTACTACCTTCTACGTCAGCGGAATAGCCACCTCCATAGATACCGGCCTCAATAGGGATATAAGCATCTGCTGTAGGACTGAGATAGGTTCCGTTAGTGGAACTGGTATAGGTACCGCTCGTGATGTTTACACCGATATCTTCTGCCTCTGTTTCAGAATTATATCCATAGACCGTTGCCGTACCAATGTCGATGGTGGTGTTGCCTTTTACGGTGGCAGCATTACCACCACCGAATACCTGACCAATCTTACCGATAGGTTGCTCTTCTGCTTCACCATCATCATCAGTATCAACATGTCCCTTCATGGTGTTGATCCAAACATGGGTATTACCGATGACAGGTGCCTCAAAGCCACCGCCAAACACTTTGCCGATGGAAGTGCAGGAATAGACATTCACCTCAACGGCAGCACGACCTTTTGCAGCTTGGTCGAAGTACAATGTACCTGATGTGTTGGGAGTCCATGTCTCTCCATCTCGGGTACATCCATAAATGGAATAGGGAGCCTGATAGCCGCCACCATAGAGTTCACCAATGATAAGTGGCCGGCAACCTTCCTCGTATGCATTGACGGTAATGGAGCCATTGATGCTGCCACCTAAGTTGTTGCCACCGAACACACGTCCGAACTTTCCACTCGTCACCGTCAGGCTTACATTACCATTGACAACAGCGTTCTTGGCACCGCCATACACGGCCTCGACAAACGATTCAGGCATACACTCCAAAATGATGTTTACATCGCCATCCATAGGCGCTACCTGTCCGGCACCATAGATTTCACCAACCTTCAAGGCACAATCGGAATTGTTGTCTTTTCTCTCCAATGAAGTACCGCCACGCACATTACCCAAGGTGTTACTGCCACCATAGAGGACATGTACCTGACCACCAATCAACTTCGTTACAGCCTTACCAGTACCATAAATACCTGTGGCAGGATCGCTAGCGTAGTCATCTTTGTCAATCACACCCACATCTGCACCAGGATTACCTGTACCGGCACCATTACCACCACCAAATACTTGGTCGATGATATAGGCACTATTAATCGTAATTTCGGTGGCAGGCACAGCTGCAGCATTACCACCACCATAGACAAACTCTATACTGGTCTTATCACAACCTTCAATCAGCACCTCGGCGAAGGCTGCAGCAACCTTGGCAGCATTGCCTGCGTCATAACCTTCAGCAGTCGGATCTGTCACTAAAGTAGCGTCAGTCGGATTATAGTCTGCCTGATTACCACCACCATACACAGCTGCTATATCGTAAGTAGTACGATCGTTAAGCGCAGTTGTACTATTGTTCTTTAGTGCATTCTTCTCATTGTCGACATTCACCGTCCGCTTCACGTGTACCTTCACATGGCCCTTTGGTGTGCCATTCAGGTTGTTACAACCGAATATCTGACCGGTTGTGAATACACGGTTGTCGCTACTCTCAGTTTTTGTTCCTGTATGAGTAACATTCAACTTAGCACCGTCGAGTACCACATTGACATCACCACCAACAATAGCCGCAACAGCTGATACTGGAGGTTGATATTCGTTAGATCCTGGTGTTCCAACTGCATCCGCAGCCTTACGTCCCAAGCCGCCACCAAACACATTACCATAGATGGTACCAGCATACAAATTGACATCCGTTTTAGCGTTAGCAGTAGGGGTACCTAATGCGTCAGAAACATTCACTCCACCCAAGGCAGATCCACCATAGACATTACCATTAAGGACGGCCCCTGATGCTGCCCCTGAAGTTCCGATATTGACCAATACATCGCCATTGACCATGGTCGGTTTACCAAAACCGCCACCAAAGACAACATTCTTAATATCACCACCTGAAGTACCTATCGTACCTCCAGTAATAATTACTGTCGCATCGCCTTTCAGAACACCGTTCTCGTTACTACCGCCATAGACTGCTGTCTCCACCTTTGCGCTCGAGTTTTCGCTGTTCTCAACAAGCACCGTTGTATGACCAAAGTTCCGTGCCACAATATCGTTAGTGTCATCTTCAGTGTCATCAAGACCTAAGCCACCGCCAAAGACGCTACCTTTTACAGTACCAGCGTAGATATTAACTTTGGTGGTCTTATTCTCGCTTGGTGTATATGCTGTTACATCGCCATTTTCATCTTTTGTTGCAGAGGCATTCACAGCACCGAAAGCACTACCGCCATAGACATTGCGAGTAACGGTTCCATTGCCAGTATATGTGGCACTGGGTATTTCTCCGGTCTTCGTGCCGATATTCACCGTCACATCACCGACGACAACCGTATTCTGACCCTTACCACCGCCAAAGACATCTTGACTGACGGTACCGCTGGTCATCTCAACCTCTGTATTACCCAATACGTCTGCCGTATTACCGCCGCCGTAGACGTTTTGGATGGTCTTCTGGTCTGAATCTGCACCGTTTTGAATCTTCACCAGCGTGTTCTCATTGACTGCCGACTCATCACCACCACCAAAGACACTGCCTTCAATGGAGCAGTTACCCGTGATGGTCAGCTTTGTGTTGGCCACTTGACCCAATGTGGTCAGGCTCACAGTGGTAATAACTTTATTGTCATCAGGTGTACCGTCCTCACCATTTCCCGGATAACTGTCAACTTGGATCCAGGTGTAAGGTGTCGTGCCAGTTGTGTCAGCAGGCTCGAACATACCAGATGAAGAGTTAAATTTCGGATTTTTCGTAAAGCCACCAATCCTGACAGGGATTTTAGGCAGCGTAGCAGAATATCCACCTCCGAAGACATTGCCTTTCACCGTACAGCCATCCAATACTGAAGTTGCCTTACCTGTCACTTTACCCAGATTACCACCGCCATAAAAGCTCTTATTGATGGTACATCCCGTCAGGTTTGAGAAAACATTCTCGCATTGCGCCAATGAGAACGAGGCAAATTTAACATAGAAACGGGCACCAGTCTGACCTGATGACCAGACAAAGAATTCATAGTCGAAGTCGGTGGCTACCCCCGGACCTTTAAAGCCATATGATTTCGGAGGATTGTCCAATGACAACAGTTCATCAGTCTTGGCATCAAAATACTTTCCCTTATCATTTATGTAGTTGTTTGCGAGCGTTGTGAAGTTATAAGAGGTATGGTCGTAGTATTTCTGTCGGTTATAGGACACGCCACCGTATCCTGCACCGAAATATTTACCGAAAGTACATCCCTCGGCATTAGTAGTCACCGTCTTGCCAGAGTGCATATTACCAAACTTTGGCCCACCGCAGAAAAGGGTCACATGGCTATTATAAATATCGGTAGTGATGGAACCTTCGATTGGTTGAGCATCATTGATGCCGCCACCAAAGAATTCTTCAATGTCAGCATCATAGATTTGCCAGTGCACATCACCGCCAAGCGGTTCTTGACTTGCGCCAGCTGCTTCCACAAAATGGCCGCCACTAATGTAACATTCGGCATTGTCACTCTTTTTGGTAGCGTTGGGGTTATAAGTACCTGTCAGGTAGAAGCCCTTGTATTCACCGCCGGTTACTGACACTGGTATATGGGGCGTACCAGAGCTACCGTCACTATGGGTACCTACACCGAAACTCTTAATATAGACATTGCTGCCCAAATGAATATAGATGGTCTTGCCTAAGACGTCTGTATTTTGCGTGGAAACGAACTGTTCGAATTCGCCGCCAAGAAGGATAAGCGGCGAGTCAGCAGCTTTGTTGCTTGCATCATTTTCATACTCTATCTGGTTGGAATTGACTATACAGGTATTTGTGATTTCAAACCATCCTTTCATTTTGAAAATGGTAAAGTTCTTTATTCTAGTAGCACCATTGGGCTTCTGAGCTTGGGCGGTGCCTGGGATGTTAATGAAATCGAAACGGATAGGAGAAACATACGAACGGTTAGTATGATGATAAATCATGCTGTAATCCGGCTCATTATCCTTGTCCAAATCTGCAGACATAATCGTGAATGGTGTGGTCTTATCAGATGGCACATTACTTTGATGCAGGTTGCCCACCAACACTATAGCAAGGTCATAAACCGAAGAGGAACTTTTACCTTTAAGAGCATCACCAATAGATTTATAAACCGTTTGTTTACTATTGTTAATGGTAATCTCACCTGTTGGGAACTGTTGGCCTAACTGTGTAACGCCTGGTTTTTCGACATTGCCTTCCTTTGGAGCCACATAACCGTCACTGTACACCACGTCCAAATACTCATCGGCTACGTAGGCAGCATTGCCCCAATAAGGCTCAATGGTAATGCCCGTCACACCGTATGGTACGTCAAAGTAGGCACCTTGGGCAAACACACGGTTGCTGCCACCTGTTCCGTAGAGGTCTTTGTTGGTACATTTACGGTCGGCAAAATTGTAGCCTCCAAATTGATCGGCAGGCGTATAAGTACCTGCTGTACCACCCGAAAATCCTGTAATTTTCCAACCGGTCACGACCTTGTTTTCTGTATAGTTGCCTGTACCCACATCATTATAGTAAGGCAGCTGCACCTTGTCGTAGTTGAAGTTGAATCGGTCGAAGTCCTTATCGGTACGCTGTAGGGTGAGGCTACCGGTAGTGATACTTGCTCCATTAGGGGCATTACTACCACTATTAATAGTTACATTCAGCGTCTTTCCTAGTTTACCACCTTTATTGCGTCCCACAGAGGTGCTGTCAGGAGCATGATCCATATCATAGTTAATAATCGAGGGATATTTATCTTGAACCTTCAGGATGGGGTAGGGCATGGGAGTCGCAGGGGCTGTTATACTTCTGTCTGCTGTTTCCAGTACCCATTTCATCATGTCCTCAGCAATAACTGTAGTATAGGGTGAAGAGGCATAATATGCAGCCAGTCGCCTGTTGCTGTTCAGCAACTGACGGTAGAACTCAAATCGGTTCAGATATTTATCCTCAACGGCCAAGGCACAGTTATACTTTTTGTAGCTATTCTCAGTACGGCTATTAAATTTCTTTGTTTTGTTGTATGCGTAATAATTGTAGGTGTTCAAGCCTCCAATCAGGTTGTTGATGTTGTTTCCGCCATAGACGGGAGCAATGTTTGTACCGTTGGTGATGTCGCCGTAGAACATACAGTTCATCACCATCGTTGTGATGCTGGCAGCGGTGGTTGTCCCGTTATTATAGCCCACTATACCGCCCGCATAAGTGCCGCCTTCGACATCAGCATAGCTGTAGCTGTGTATGACACGCGCAGAGCCATTGAGCAGACCAACGATGCCGCCGACATGCTCTGCCCCTTTCACAGAACCGCTCAGGATGCCGCAGTTGTAGATGCGCGTATTACCGGTAGCGTTGGTAGCTATGGCACCGGCATCGCCTTCAGTAGTGATATCAACATCTTTTAGGATGATATTCTTGATAATGGCATCTTCAGCATACGCCACCAAGGGTACAGAGAGGTCGCTGATAGTAATGCTGTTACCGTCTATGGAACCCGTGAATGGATTATTGGAAGTACCGATGGATTCGAAATTGTTGGCAAGTGTGAAATCAGACGCAAAGATATAGTTGCCACTCATCAGGGAGATTTCATCTGAAGAGTGGATGACCGTAGGTTTCAGGGTAATTGTTAGGAAATTCGTGGCTTCATCCTGAGAAGTCAACCGCGTGCCAGTCAAGGCGTTGACCACCTTCGTATGGTCGAAGCGAGGCATCAGTAGCATGTGCCCGCTGCCGTCATTGACGACGATGAAGGTAGTATTAGTGATGGTCAGCTTGGTCTGGTCGTTACCTTCTATATTTTCCTGTTGGTTAGCTCCTATGGTATTTAATTCCAAATCATTCGACGTACCCTTCCATACACCAGCATCAAGATGCGAGCCTGAAGTGGTAGTCTTGAAATAATAATCTAAGTTGGCGACGCTTTGTACCTGCACATTATAGGGGTCGAAACCGTTCTGGCCTGCATTATAATAGGCTAATTCAGTATCGGATTTGCTTTTGGCATCCTCTTGAGCATCAGTTTCACCAAGATATTTGTAGCCCATCTCAGCATCGATGTTGAAGTTTGGTCTCAAACGCCACTCCAGATTGTTGGAGATAGTTTCCATATTGGTGGATACGGACTCTTCTGGTTCCGTGGAAAGCAAGGTACCGTCTATCTTGGCATATTTGTCTCCTTGTTTCAACAAGACAGAAGAGGCTGACGTAGCGTTAACGGTGGCAGCTCCCGTATAGAGACGGGTGTATTCAGGTTTCACGGTATAGGTGACATAGAAGTCTGTCTTCACACTTGAAGGCTGTACTTCCCAACCTTCATGTTCCGTAGGATTGATATGGTCATAAGGACTATCTGCCAACGTAGTAGAGGTATGGGTATAAGTATTACCACTGTCTGTCCATTTAGTCTTTGTTCCATCAAGGAAGGAACGATAGACTTTAATGGTGGGATCACTGACTGTATATTTATGATAGCCACCTGCTTTCTCGGCTGTGGGATACCAATGATATTTTTCTACCATCGGGCTGTCGTATTTGCGCAACGTAGCAACATCGGACAGTGGCACACGCATAATTTCCCAGCCGTGCTGGTCAAGCAGGATAATCTGTGGGTCAAGTGTGGTCGGTTCAAACGTGAACGCACCTGTGCCCATATCGATTGTCTGGAACCAGTGGTGCTTGTTCAGGTATTTCTTTCCATTTTTGCCGTCTTCACTCCACTTCACCCAAGGTGCAGCATTGGCAAAGACCTGATAAGTGTGCCAATTCGGTTGGACATTGTTAATCTGTGTGAGCGCATCTCCCTCTAAAATAATGTCATCGGTAGAGTTGGCGTCCTCTGTGAAATCATCACCAAACCTTGCACCACCCAGCAGGTTCTGCACCGTTGGGTTATTTTTCCAGTACTGCTCGAAGGAGTTGACGGTTTGTCGAGTTCCGTAGGGTCCATTTTCAGGAGCGCCAGGAATCTCATTAACAGTCACCAACTTACAATAATCGTTGGCATTCAGAACCATGTACTCTGTGGGTAGCAGATTGGCATGGTCCTTGTCTACATCTTCGTGGTTTGTGGTCAAGCTTGTTACGATATGGGTGCTACCGCCATACTCTACAGGGTACGTCCTAAAGTAGATTTTATTACTGGAAATTTCAGTTTTATTACTTAAAATTTTCACACGGTAGGGGTCTTTGTTGGGACTTTCCGCATACCACAACCAGCGTGGACGGGTACTGGCTCCGGAATTAAACTGAGATATATAATGGGGCTCACCATATACATACATCATGACGTCACCGTTGGCATAGGGGTAAACGGCTTGCTCTTTAGTGGTCATCAAACCATCCTTTCCGTTTTCCTGATAGAAATCCTCGCCTTCATAGAACTTGAGCATATAGGTGGTACCAACAACTTCGTCCCCCGGATTATACAACTGCACTTTGTCGTTCGCATCGTACGTGACGTAGATATTTGGGGTAATGGTAGGGTCAATTTCGCCTGAGATGGGATTGGTTGGCGTGTAGGTGCCCTTTTCCTCGTCATACCCCGGTTGGCTGAAATAGTGATAGCCGTCATCATTAACTAACGGGCTCTTCCATGCTTCCGGAAGACTCAACGCCGTTGATTTACTATTGATCGTCGTGATGAGCTTGCCGGCTTTGTCAATCAGATAATAGGTCACACCCGCACCAACGGGGTAAGCACGCACCTGAAGCGAGGCTGCGCCCGTGGCAGTGGTACTGATGTTGAAAGCATCGCCCGTGCGACCTACGCGATAGTAGTTGTCATCGCCCGTGGCTGCCATCAGCTCCATCTGCTCGTAGTTGGCACCATCGCCGGCTGCACTACCCGACAGTAGGATAAAATTGGAGGGTGCAGCGTCCAGCGAGAACGTAGAGGGAGTCGTGTAGTGGAAGTATTTTTCCGAATCCTTGTTCTTTATGTGCACAGCGTAGGGGTCCTCTGCACCGGATTGACCTATATACCACAGGTATGCATCAGACTCCTTTTCTGCATCGCTGGGACTGGCGTTGTGATTCAATGTCCCACTATCGTCGTAGATGTAGTCACCGTTGATGGTGATGTTGAAGGTACGGTATGCACGCAGATGCAGGAACTTGCTCATCAAGTGCTCATTGGTGTAGGTCACATAGATGTTGGCACTGGAGGTCGGCGTCTCCGTAATCACGTTCCCCGGAACAAGATTGGCACTATTGTAGGCACCGCTGAACGAATAGAACGTCAGCGTCTCCCCCTCCAGATAGGGGCTGCGGATGGCAGCAGGAATGTTGAGATAGCTTTCTAATCGCACCCCTACATACTGAGCCACCGTTTGTTTGATGGCAACCTCTCCGGCAAGGTTCACAATGTGATAGGTATATAAGGGCTGGGTGGCTATCTCGGAGCGTCTGCCATTGGAGTTATGAATGACGCGTGCTTTGATTTCCGTCATCGAGGACGTAGGCGTTATCGCACCAGAATAGACTTGTTTCGTGTCCGAAGTCTGAGGGTCAGAGCCGTCGGTGGTATAGTAAATGGTAGCATTTGCCTCTGTGGTACTAATCTCCACATTGCCGGCAGCATTGATCGTGATAGATGGAAATTTCAGGAAGGCCTCTTCAAAATAAAATTTACTTGTATAATCATCACTCTTGTTCCATAGACCTACAGTTCCTCCAACATTATAATATGCTAACGTTCCTGAGGGAGCCGTTGGTTCACCTGTAGGACCATCAGTCTTGTCGGCCGTTCCTTTCAGACTATTTCGGTTTCCTTGTGTGATATTTAAATACCATTTTGTAAACTTCTTGGGCTCAATATAATAAAAGCCTTGAGAGTGTCTTGTTATAGTAAACAGGGCATAGTCATCTGGTGTACTTGTCGTTTCAAGGTGTACGCGAAGACGGTTTCCACTTGAAGCAGTAGGTATTGATGCATTGCTGACAAGATATTTGCCGTCAACTGCATGGATAATATAGTAATAATTGGATGTAGCACTTTCCTTAACAATCTTCCATACGGCTTTTCTGGCATCATTGGAGCCATTTCTATACTGATAACTTGTCAGGAACGGCTGTCCATTGTCTTCATCTGTGAAATTGTTTGTAGCACTTGCATCGTAGTATATCCAATCTTCCGTAGGACACAGATAATAGTTCGTGGTAATATTAGTTGAACTATGACTATTCTGACCTTGATTGTTACCACCGATATAATAATATCCAGAATAGTCCTCTCCCCACACGCTGATGGTTCCGAGAGTCAGCAGCGTGAGCAGAGTTATGACAAAACGTCGCTCGAGCTTTACTCGCTTGCTACTGAAAGGACGCAAGAACCTCGTTGACAACGAGACGTAATCTCGCTGACGACGAGACGTAATCTCGTTAAGAGTGAAACGTAACCTCGTTGATAGCAAAACATACTCTAGCCATACTCTAGCCATACTCCAGCCTGCTCCTAGGCTGCTTCTAAGCTGCTCCAAGAGTATGCTTAGAGCCTGCCTAGAGCTTGCTAAGTGCTTGCCTACACTATGGCAACTCTGTTGTTCTATTTCGCATTCTATATCTCTTTCACCTAATATCATTTCTGTCATATCTGGTGTCATATATCATCGTTATATTTCTGTCTTTACAATCCGACACTGGTGTGTCTTTTGTTTCTTGTCATAGTTGATACCTACGAGGAACAACTCACCCTTGTATTCAGCCACCCTCGTCGTGAGCGGCATCCACACCCTGTGCCACAGCCTCTTCGTCGCCATCGAGCGTGGCTTGCAGCAGTTGCTCTGAGGCTTGAACGGCTTTCACTACAGGAGTCCAATTGTTGTCCTCTATGGCATTCACCATTTCACTGGCTACTTCTTCAGCAGTCGTGATTTCAACAGGCTGTGCCCACGTCATAGTAGTTCCTAAGACCATCATCAGGAGCAGCAAAATGACGAAACGGCATTTCGCAATGAGAGAAACGGTCTTTTTCTGTGAGAGAAACGGCGTTTTGCTCTCACAGGGAACTTGTACCTGTATGTTGCTATATTCTTTTTCGCTCAATATCTTTTCGATCATATCTTATGAGATATATTTTATTCTTGTTTTATTGCAATATATGATTTGCCTGCAAGTTGAGAAAGCTTAGTTTGAATTCGCATCAGTAGTCTTGGTGCAGAAATTCCTGTCGGCAGTGGCTTTAGCACTGCTGTCTTGTCGCCCTTTAGTGTATCCTCACCGAATAAAAGTTCTATACCTGAGTGCGACTTGTTCTTTGTCGTAGCTTTGTCTATCACGTCAAATGCTACTTTATGTTCTTGGTTATACGTAAAATCAAGATTCCGGATATTTCCAACCCCCATTTTGCAGTAGCCTCCATATTGTCTGGTGGCAGAAGTGGGAATCCGCATGATATCATCCATCCAGCTGTCAACGGCCATTCTTGCCACGGAGAAATAGCCTTCGTTGTGCCTCAAAGAAAAGGCTGCCAGCGAAACATTTCCGTTGGAATCGAGCATAGCAGGAAGGAAAATGGCTCGTGCTACATACTCTGTATCTGGTAGCTTGTCGTCAAACATATCGATTAATCGTCTCAATGGTTTTAATAATGGATTCTGTCGTCAAAGGCAGGTTGTCGTGCCCAATAGCATTATCTTTTGCCTCGGCAAAGTACGAGAACTCGTTTTGACCGATGCTGATGGCAGCATTATTGCGCTGAAGCAAATAAGTGCCATTTACGTTTGGGAACAATGTCCAATCTGCCAGTTCCAGACTATTGCAGGAACGAAGCAGTTGCTCCATAAATGTCGTGACATCTGGCAACACTGGTTGTGCATCCTCACCATCCCAACCTGGTTGGAGACTGGCAAATTCCTTGAGGCGTCGTTTCATGTACCCCAAATTCTCATCTGCGACCTCAGCCTGTAGCTGAAGGCAAACAGCCCGCTTTGTCTCTATTGGCATGTGCGAGGAATGCAGATAGCTTATCACGGTGTCAAACATAGTAGGAGCATAGGTCACAGCGGGTTCACTGGCCATGTCTACTTGTCTCTCTTTGTCTTTTATTTCTTCGCTCATACGCTTAATATCTTGTATATTCGTTCTATCCGTTCAATTCGTGGTTTCTTTTCTTTAATGACTCTGCAAAAATAAGTATTTATCTATTAATTTCCAAATATTTCAATATAAAATTCATGTTACCTATTTGACCAACAGCTTCTTCTTGTTAGCAATATACACGCCTTCGATGTTAACCGGAGTTTCGATCGTCTCACCCGGCTGGATGACATAGTTGGCAACGGTGACACCACTGACATTGATGATGCGTACCGTTGTTGCCTCTGTGAGATGCGACTTAGCGATAATCTTGTGTCCTTGGACATAGATCTCGAGGTCGCCGTCAAAGGCAGACTTGGGCTCGTCCTCCAGACCGCTGTAGCCATCACCGAACAGAATGCTTTCCGGCATCATCTTCGGACTTGGCGTAGTCTTAGCAGTAACAGTTGCCGCGAAGTACGGGCGGAAGGCGCTGACCTTAGTAGCACTACCTGTAGCAGGCACCTTGTCGTAGCTGTCACCAGCGGCATCCAGCGTGTAGCTGTAAGTGCCGGCCTCCAGATTCATGTTCATATAGCTTGGCTTGAACGTTAAGCTATAGTTATTATCTGTACCTTCTAATGATTTCTGAACGCCATTCTTCGTTTCTTCATCGCTCACACCGATTCCAACACCCGTGTTAGAGGCGAATGTAATGGTCTGTCTGCTTAACTTATCAACGGTTACAGCCGTGTTCTGTGCCTCGAAGTTACCACTGAGGTCGAACTCATAATAGTCCTTACCCGGCAAGCCAATGATATATGGTGTGGCACCAGCCAGTAGAGGATAGCTTGTATAGGTGCGCTTGTCATTATAATAGGTCTGATATGTGTCTTTGTTATAATCTTTATGTTTATGAACGGCAGTATTCTCGTAATAGTAATCCCACAAGAAGGTGTTGGTAACAGTCTTGGTGTCACCAAGAGCAGCAGGATAGGTGAAGGATGCCTTAGCCACTTTAGATTCATTGACGGTTTCTTCCGTTATGTCGGTTAACTCACGCAGCCAGTACTCGTGACCTATCTTCGCCTCACTACCCTCAATCGAACGACTACCGCCATAGAAGTGGGTAATCTCACCCTTTGTATCGGTGGTCACCAGTTCTGCCGTAAACGGAATACTAATACCCTGCCAGCCCGTTGTGGTTTCCTTGTCGAAATTAACATACTCCTGGTCCTCCGGCTTGCGCTGATACCACATACGATGCTTGTTGTCGAAGCTATAAGGAATCGGACAGTTGAAGTCTTCCTTATCCACCAGCAGGTGGTCGGTTGTGGCTATGAGGTCACTCTTCACGAGGTGACCATAGATGGATGCGTTGGTAGAGGTGGCATCTGCAACCGTACGATACTTATCAGGTATGTCAGCTTTATTGTAATAGTCGCTGTAAGCTGGATCCGAGAAGTAGTTGGTCAGCACATCATGGGTAGCCTTGTTGGCATAACCCGTTGCTGCGGTATCTGCCGGTGCATAGACCAGCAGGTTTCTGGTCTCGTCATAGTTGATGATGCTCAGCAAGCCGCCATCGTCGAGCAGTGGGGTATAGAACTTACCAGCGGAATTCAGTCCTAACTCATAGGGCTTATCGGCTTTAGTAGCTTCATCGTGCGTGTCATTATGTCCAGCAAAGTCGATAGCCGTCAGCTCAGGATATACTTCCCTGCTGCCGTCATTAGATTTCTGTGCCAGATAGGCTTGTGGATTGAAGTGGATGAAGCTCATATCGCTTGAACAGTAGTAAGCAGGTGCACGATAGACACGGTTGGCATCGTCGTTTTGCGACAGACGTCCACCATCTCTTACCACAGCTGTCGGTATATCCTGATGGGCCTGGACAGCATAGCCGTATGTCAACTTCTGACCGAAGAACAGATAGTCGTCGGGCCAGATGGGCGACCAATGGTCTACCTCATAGCTGTTGCCATCCTTATCCGTTACCGTCTCTAACCAGTAGCGTTCATCTTCATCGTCAGGAATGGTACCAGCGGCAAAGCGGAAGTCACCGTCTTCGAAACGGTCCTCTACATACTTGATACCGCTATAACCCGACGAGCAGTCGGCAGGATGGCTGTCGTAGTACTTCGCAGGCTGGAGTGTCAACTTATTGTCATCACCGATGATAAAGTAACGGTACTTCGTCTTGTCTTCACCTGCAGTTACCTGTTTGTCGCTGAAACGTTTGTACAGGTAGAAGTTGTTCAGGTCGTAAGCCACCTCACCATTGTAGAACGCACGGTCAGACATTGGTCTGGCGAGACCATGACCGCTTGCATCGGTCTTATAGCCCTTCGTGTCCTGATAATAGCTGTTTACAATCTGCTTTGTATCATTGCCTGTAGCTGTAGGATTGCCAAAGACGGCATAGGCGCTGCCATCAGGCGTGCCTGTCGTGTTGATCCAGCAGCTCTCTACATAGCCGTCACCTTCGTCAACAATACCGGCCCCTGTGAATGAACCCGTCACACCGAGGTTATAGACACTACCGCAGAGCTTGCCGAACAGTGAGTTGTCCAGACCACTGATAGTATGACCGTCACCATGTAGTGTGCCATTGAAGCACGGGTCATCGCCAGAAGCAATAGGTGTCCACTCATTCGCAACCGCCGGATCGTCAGTACGGCTGAGGTCTGTACGCAGGAAGAACTCCAGATTCGTGCCGCCACCGACGCGCGTCTTGTCAAGCAGGTAATGATCCTTCAGTGCGCCTTCTGCCGTTACCTTACCATCTGTGACCCCCGTTGACTCATTCGTCAACAAGCTGAGGTCATACAGGTTCTTGAACAGGTCAAGACCGTTCTGCGTTGTTGCAGGATCGTCCGTCTTATAGTCGTTGATGTATATTTTGGGCTTAACCTTCTGCTTGTCGTGTACATCCTTGTGATCGATGTAGTAGTGGTGCGTCTTAGCGTCCATCACTTTCTTCAAGTCGTGGTAGTTAGCCACATGTACAGGTACGTGATTCGAGAATGTCTCGCCCAAATATGTCTTGGCATAGTAAGCCAGGTAGTATTCGTTCTGATAGAGGTAGAGCGGGTCGTTGGTAGGCGTTATCTCCATACCGTTGATATGGCTCTCGGCATCGGTCTCGGTGTCGAAGAGCTTCCAGCCGCCACCGGTAATCTCGTAAGCACCAGGTGTGACGTATGGCTCAGGAATACTGATGGTGGTACCAGGCAGTATGATGTCAGGCTCTAAGATATCCTCTACGGTAGGCACACCACTCTTGAAGTTTAGGTGGATGTTCAGCACATGGCGCTCGCTCACCGGTGTGATATGCGAACCGGACATATCGCTCTCCACATAGTCGTACTGATAGATGACAGTGATAATCTTCTCCGCTGAGAGGTCGAAGATATCAGAGCCGCGAGTCACGTAGAGCGAACTGGTTTCCGTTGGTGCCAGACCGTGGATGGAGAAGCTCTTTTGCTTATTGGTCAGGTTATTATAAGTGAGATCATTAATGACAACACCAGTCGCTACTACAGCACCCTTGTCATAGTTGCCACCTGTTCCACCTGTAACACCAGTGGCGCTGGTGACAGCATGGCCATCAGCATTGTTGGGAATTGTGTACGCCTCACGGCAGTAATAATAGGTGCCGGTAGAGGGGAATTTCAAAGATTTCACTTTTCCTTTATCGTTACCACCCAGACCATCGTAGGTGTCCTTGGTAATAACCTGTCCCGCAGCGTATGGTGTATCACCAAGCACGATGGTTTCAGTCACCACATAATAGGTGTCGTCGGTGTTGCTTACCGTAATAGGAGCCCAATGGTACTGCTCATTAGGCAGTGACTCATAGACAACACGATCCAAATTATCGCCAACATAGACTTTGCCGCTTGAAATAAGGTCGGTAGAAACCGTCATGTACTTCTTACCGATATTATCACCTTCTGTTTCTGTCTGATCACTGTTTTGACCGTTATAGGTTGCGGTGTAGTCTATCGGTGTCTGGAGAGAATAGTGAGCAAGGTTGGCATTGGCTCCGGCCAAGGTTCCTGCAGCAGAGTCGTACTGGTACTTCTGTCCATCAGCGTGGATGACGTTACCTGTTGTTGGATCCTTACTGTAGTTCGGGTCGATGAGCAGGTCGAGAGCATCGTAGTTGAAGGTAAAGTTCTTACGATCCTTTGGCGCCATAGCGGTATAAGCTGCCAAGGCACGGTAGTTCTTACCCGTCTCATAGTAGTTGCCGCCATATTTACCAGCTGTGGTACAATAATAAGCATTTGATACGGCCTTGTCAATTTCTGTAGCCTTATCCCCATAGGTGTTCTTCAATCTCGTTATCTCTGATGCCGTCAGATAGGTGTTGCGGTACATAAACTCAGTCTTTGAGAGTTGAACGGTGGTGTTGACCACGAACGCCTCGGCAATACTGTCGCTCATGGATTCCCATTGAGCTTCTGTATAATCCTCCTGAGACAAGGTGGCTCCCTTGTGGAAACGCTGTTCAGTCCCCTTCTTGTTGGTGGTCTCCAGCAGGTCTGCAGTAACGATGTAGGCTGGATGGAATTCTGCCTGGCCAGTTGATGGAATGACAGAACTATGGTTGGTCTTGACACTTTGATACGTGTCATAGAGCTCCTTGGAGATGATGCTACCTAACGTATAATCGTTCTGACCATACAGACCAGTCGTATTAGGTGTGTAGGTAGGACCGTCCTCAAAGCCAGTACCGCCAGTTTGATTCTTTGGTTCTGTGCCATCAGCCTTACTGTACCAAGTGTTCCACTGGTTCGGATTGTCAATATTGTAGGTCAGAATGAAGCCCGAATTGTGACTCACGTTGTTGGATGGGCGGAAGAGGTAGTCGAATGCTACATCTTGGTCTCTTGAGACGTGGTGTACGTAAGGCGTTTCTACTAAATCGTCCTTGTCGAGTTTCTTCATAGGAGCCGCATTCTTCAATGCTTTATATTCACTGGATAGCAGTACGGTGCCCGCTTTGTAGGTCACAGGAGTGTCTCCATTTCCATAGGTGCAGTCAGCAATGACCACGTAGGTCGAATCGACAAACAGTGCCTTCTCTGCTTCGGTGAGCTGGCTGTAATCCCAGTAGCTGATGGCATCGTTACGTCCATACTCTTTATCGCGCAGCTCTATCTTGTCGTTCTCGCCAAGAACCTTCTGTGTTGTTTTGTTATTGATGGAATAGTAGGCATAGTAGTTAGGCTGCACATTCAGTAGAGTCATCTTGCCATGAGAGGCAGAGGTGATGGTCAGCGGAATGCTGACTTCCTCACTGAAGGCATTCGGACTGCCAGTATAGGCAGAGATATACTGGTCGTAGATATAGACGGCACCCTTGATGAACCAGTAGTGGGCAGGCACGCCGTCGGGCTTATCGTAGCCTGAAAGATACTTGGCACCGATATTGTAACAGTCGTCAATAATGGTCTGTGTGCTGTGTACAAAGTTACCCGAGGTTTCCCATTCCTTCTTGGTGCCCTCGGTCTCATCATATATGAACTGCTTGTTGGTGACGGCACCTTTGTTCAGAGCCGTCAGAATGGTTTGATGCTTGTTGCTGGACTGGCGAATACCGTGCGCGTTTTTGGCATAGACGTAGCCACCACCCATGCCTGGCTGCACATTAATGAGGTCGAGTTCTACGACACCGGTTATCAAGCCCCACTTTTTCTCGTAAAGGCCCTTACCACTACCCGTCTCCTTGGTCAACTCCAGATAGACACCCGAGGCCAGAGCGACCTTGTTATGTGAGTTTCCGTTGTTGCGCTTGCGCTCGTTGTGGAAGGCTTCCTTCCAGTCGTAGTAGGTGGCTGTTCCATAGTCTATGCCATCCGTTTCTTTTGTTGCGCACTTATAAGTGAGGGCATCTGTATTGTCGGTAACACGGACGGCAGTATGGAAGTCTACGTCACTAGTCAGGGCACCGAGGTAGTTCACGACGCTGTAGATACCGAAGTAGTTGCCATGTTCCTTATCCTTGGCATTGCCGGCATCTGCAGCACGTACCGACACCTTTTTATTCAGCGACACCTCACGTACACGGTTGATGGTGTAGTTAGTATAGTCCACAGTCTCAGGCACACGGTCCCGAGCACCCTGCATCACCATACGGCTACCGAACACACCGCAGAAGTCGGAACGCTGCACGGTGTTCATCGGACGGCCGGCATAGCGTGAGCAGACACCGTTCTCTGCCCAATAAGATTCCAGTGGCTTACCATCGGGTTTAATCATCGACTGAGCAGACTCACCCTCTCCAACAACCACGCCATCAAAGACGTTTATCATCTCATCCGCCGTGATAGTGGAACCGACGGCATAGGTCTTACCATTCTTATCTGAACATTGTATCAGGCACTTATAGCGAATCTCATAATAGGCGGCTTCACGGTTAGGCAACTGTCTATATTCTTCAATGGTAATCTCTGGGTTGATGTGGTAATAGTCGGTACCGTAGTTGGTAATGTTCACCTCACGGTAGCCGTCGACCAGCGTCAGGTTGCCGTCACCATACAAACCACCGACACGGCCTCGTCCAATAGAGATGAGGTCGCGGTGATAGACATCGTTGATAGAGGCTGTGGCATTACCGAATACCGTGGTAGTGTTGGCATACACTTCGGTAGAACTCGGTGAGGTATTACCACCGGCAAACACGGCGTTGTGGATAATGATACCTTCCTTGTTGAAATCCTCTTTACTCAGTTCATTCCACGTAGCATCTTCCTTATTGCCCAGATAGTTAAGATCAGAAGTAGGTACAAAGTCACCTGCGGCATAGTCAGTGCCATTGATATTGATGGCAGCATTGGCCTTACACCAAGGCTCTACCAGCACCTTGCAGTCCTCAGTCAGGATATACTCACTACCAGAGGTTTTGAAAACTCCATTCTCGTTTTTATAATAATAGCCTTCGCTGTTGTCTTTATCATCGTAGCGTGTGCCATTTTTCTTACCAATACTCAGAACACCACTTTCATTTTTGTAGGCACTATAGACAAAACCGATGTCGCCGCCACCGAAGACGTTGCCGTAGCCTAAGGCAACACCATCGTCGGTACCAATCTCACCGCCATAGATATCTACCTCGGTCTGGCCAAAGACGTAACCCTTACAGAACAGACCATTTGCTTTCAGCGACTCCACCGTATTTGCGTTCATGTACATGGTGCCGTCGCCTCCCCAACTGTCCTGACCTCGACCACCGGCAAAGACATTGCGCATCACATGGCCGTCATACATCTTGACCGACGTCTTGCCAGGCCTGAAGATTCGGACATCGCCGTTTTCTACTCCTGTTCCTGATGAATAGCTCGTCTTTGTCGTACCGGCTCCGATAGGACCGAGTTCACCACCACCATAGAGGCTGCCGCGGATGGTGCCGCCATACATGGTGACATTGGCATCGTCCACATAACTGTTCACTACATAACCACCACCAAAGGCATTGCCGGCTTTCTCGATGCTATTGGGCTTTTGGTCGTCCAGTTCCTCAACATATTCTCCAGAGGTACCCGTATTTTTGTAACGGTAACCGATATACCCGTTGTTGATGGTGAGGTTGGTCGTGCCATAGACCGAGCCTCCCTCGCCACCGCCATAGACATTACGCTGGATGGCTGGAATGCCGTTGTAGAAGCTGTTGCCGTCCACCTTACCGATGGTCACATTAGTCACAGCGGGGATGTCATTGGCATTCGACTCGTTAATAGCTGCTTCTACAATCTTTCCTCCGTCAACGGTCTTACAGTGCTTACCCACATGACCCTGATAGCCGCCACCATAGACGTTACGTGCCATACCACCCTCAATGACTACATTGGTCTCGCAAGTGAACACATCAGTGCCCAGACCGAACTCGTCGAATACAGGACCTCCCTGACCGCCACCATAGATATCCTTATCTACATTACCACCCTTTAGTTCGATATAGGTTGTTCCGGCTACCACGGCATCGGTACCAAGACCACCGCCGTAGGCATAGCCGCTCACATTACCACCATTCATGATGTGGACATTGGTCTGGTGGAAGTCGGAATTTGTCAGGATGTCGTTAGTGTGGGTACCGTCATATACGCCTGCATTATTGACTTCGGTTCCAATATTGGTGGGCAGATGAATGGGGTTAGTGTCAAGATAGGTACCAAAATCATTTAGGATACCACTGTATTCAGAAACTTTGTCTGCTATTTCTTCTTCTGGAACGCCAGCTTCACCATAGATCTTTTTAAGCCACTCTGCCATCGAAACAAAGTTAAAGGCATTACCGTCGCGTCCGCCACCAAACACCTTATAGGCATTTGAGCCGTTATTCATAAACACGTTGGTACGGCCTGAAATGGTCTTCTTACCATAGCCGGCACCATAAATGGTAGCCTGATAGCCATTGCTCTGCATGACTGGTGCTTCGATATTAATATAAGTATCGCATGAGACGCGACAGTTCTGGTTACCACCATAGATGGCATCGTTCACAATGGCGTTTGCACCCTGATAGTCCACACAGGTCACGTAGTGGTCGCAGTAGCGGGCAGCAAGGTCTTTCTTGTTTTCGTCTTCAAACAGCTTTGGGTCATAGCCCTTACCACCACCAAAGATGGCGTTAAGTTTAATGGTAGAGGCGGAAGGCACGTTGACACGCGTATAACCTACCAGACCTTCCTGGTTACAGCCGCCATAGACATTGTTGAAACTGCCAGCAAACAGGTCAATGGCTGTACGGCCGGCACCCAACGCCTCAGAAAGGCCTGTCCCGGCAAAGGCACCGCCACCATAGATATCGACGTTGGCAAAACGGTTGGCATCCTTGGTATTGGTGTCATCGATAAGCACGTAGGTTTCTTTTTGCATGGAGTTGTTCAACTTGCCATGGCCGGGGAATCCCTCACTACCACCGAAGATGAAGCCTACCATATTGTTGGAGTTGTCAGCAGGTGTGAAGTGAACGAAAGAGTTGTTATTCAGACGCGGGAAGGAGAAAATAGGATTGCCTTCGTCGTCAGTCTTAGGCTTGCCAGAATCATCGGTATAGTCCTTGAACACACGGTCGGCATAGTCGTAACTACCATAGTTGCCACCAAAGATACTGTCCACACGGCCTTGGATATACTTCACATAGGTTGACGATTTCTTCAGCGCATCCTCAAACACTTCTCTGTTGGTTACGGCATAGTGGTTAAGGTCGCTCTTGATAGTACCACCAAAGTCATTGCCGCCATAGACGTTGTCGCGTACCCACGGGAAACCACCGTCATAGCCTATATGAACCTCCGTGCCACCATAGATGTCGGCATTGCTGGCACCACCGAAGGCATCATAGACGCGTCCGTTGCCCAGATAGACATACGAGTTACCGATGACGTCGCCCTCGCATCCGCCACCATAGATATACTCTGCCTCAGCCAATGGCAGGCCTGAAGTCTTCTCAGAATAGCCGGCATTCTCGCCTTTCAGATTGACTGCAGAGCTGTAGGCTGCGTTATAGACGTACTCACCTGTGCTGTTCTTCTTGCCCACGACACCTTCCTCGCCGCCACCAAACACTTGGAAGGCGTAGCCGTTGTTCATGTTGACAGTCGTGCTGCCCCATATTTCGGTGTTCTTACCATAACCGGCACCAAATACCGACATGGCAACGGCCTGCACATCATCGCCCTGAGCCTCGATGAGCACACCCGAACGGCGATCACCCCCAGATTTAATCTCATAGGGATCCTCAGGATTGGCTTCCGCAAAAACGACATCACGTTTAATCACGTCTTGGTTGATGTTGATGACCACATTACCGTTGACATGTCCGCTGTTGTAGCAACCGCCATAGACGTTACCACCTAATAGGCGGCGTTTTTCATCGTTAGCAGTTCCTGTGCCGTCGGTGCCTACCCCCGTTCCACCAGTGCCGGTCTTCATGAAATCATCCTCATCGAGACTCCACTTGGCCGTGTTCCAATCCAGCTGATGACCTTCTGCCGTCTTCTTATAATATTTGTCAGTAGCAGCAGTAGAAGCGTCCTCTGTACCGTCGGCAATGAACTGGCTTGAACGTAGGTCTGTGGTGTAATACGTCTGACCGGCTTTCAGCTTGCCATTCACAATGTCATTGTCAGTAATAGGTACAAACGTATCGTCCCAGCGTCGGGGTTCTATCACCACATTCTCAAGGTTTACCTCGATACGGTCCTTAATCTTGCCCCCTTCAGTATAATTCTCCCGTTCATCGGATGCCCCCAAGATACCACCTTGGTAGGCTGCATTATAGGGTCCTTCTGCTACATCGGCATTGTTACAGCCTGCTACGAACTTATCGAAGATGATCAGACCGCGGTTCACACGATAGGTGTTCTTACCCGCAATGGCCATGCTACCCACGTTACCACCACAAAAGAAGGAGCCAATCTTACTTGTATAGTCTTCGTAGTTGTCGCGGTCGCCATTAGCCTGGCTGTCGAACACGATAGAGGGTTGCAAATTCATGGTCACACCATCCATGTATCCGGCAAATGCATGGCTAGAAGTCAGCTTCATAGAACTGAAATCATCATCAGCATAGCGGGCCAGATAGTCCTCGTATATCATACCCTCACCATTGTTACCCAAGAACACCTTGTCAGCCAAAACATGAGAGCCAATCTTCAGTTCGACCAACGGATTGCTTTTCTTGGTAGCCAGTGACGCACAGTTTCCACCGACAAAGACAGAACCCTTAATGACGGTTGGCTTAGCCTCAGTACCTTTCAGACGGATAGATACCTGCTCGGCATTGGGGCGGAATGCGTTGAGGGCCTCATAGGACTCCATACCGCTTCCTATATTGTCACCATAATAAAAGTCGCCAAAGCTATCATCAGAACGCAAGCCTTCATTGTCTGTATAGGGGTAGGCACCATTACCACCGCCATAGACGTTGCCATAAACGGTGGTATAGATACCGACGGCATTACCACCATATACGCGACCCGTTATATCGTTACCGCCATAGACGTTATTAATGTGTCCACCATTAACCAGCACACGGGCTGACAGTCCTGTGGGGAAGAAATAGCCAGGCAGGTTGTCCACAGTCGTGATTTCCCCATTGAGCATCGGTCTGACGTCTGCCATACGGCAACCGCCATAGAGGTTATCGACAATGAGGCTGGAGTAGTCCTTGATTTCAAGGAGCAAACCATTCGAAGAGGTCATAGCACCCCTGTTACCACCGCTATACAGGTTACGCACCTTACCAGCCAGCAGGTTCCATGTCGGACGGATAGACATCTCAGCCTTGTTGTTACCACCAAAGAAACGGCCTACCTGATAGGCACCGCTACTTGGCTGTGAGAAGGTGGTATTGATACCCATTTCCTTGAAACGGACTTCTGTCAGCAGGTCGGTATAGCCATCGGGGAGAGTATTAGTCCCATTGGCCTTATTGGTCTCATAGGCCGCATAGGTCGTAGCATCACCCTCATTGCCATTGGCATCAACCAGAATATGGTTCACCACCGCACTGGGGTTGTCGATGTGGATGATGTTCTGCTGCTTAACCGTAACATTGTTACCGCCACCATAGCCATAGACGATAGAGCCGCCCTTGATTTCAAGATAGGTCTTGTCAAGTTCTGGCGGGTCGAAAGTTGATGCACTCCTTGCTATGATAGTTTCACCTTGCTTGATGACGAAGTCATTGCCGTCTTTCAGCGGATTTCCCTCATCATCAGTATATTTAAAGTCGCCATTACCACCAGCAAAGAGCTGTCCTATATATATTTTCTTAGCATTAGGATCAGGCTTCACGTCAGTCTCTCTCTTACCGTAAGCAGGGTCTTCAGGATTTGTCGATGCAGCCGTAATTTCCCCTTCAGTATAATGTTCGTTGGTTGCCTTGCTACTGATACGCACATAGCTGTTGAAAGTACCGTCAACAGTGTTCTTCGTGTAATTATTTATATCCTCAGTGACGCGTTTGACGGCCGTCAACTCTTCAGGAATAGTATCTCCCACAGCCCTTGCAGTACCTATATGTCCAGCAATATCGTTACCGCCAAATACCTGATTGATAAGAATAAAGTCTGTGGCATTCTCACCATCGATGTGTACGAATGAACTTCCGCCCACATTCGCCATACGGGCACCACCGAACACCTTACCCTGCGGGTCTTTCAGCGGACGGGCTGTAGGATCAGGATCCATCACGGCACCGATATCGCCGGCCTTCACCGTCACCTTCGTGCTGCCCTTTACCTCCGCATGGTTACCGCCACCATATACGTTACCACCAATCTTGATCTGTCCCTGCACCACTACTGTGGTGAGGAGTACCATCATCAATATAGTAATAACGCGTCTCATTCTTAATTCCTAATTATCAATTATCAATTTCAATAGTTGGGTCGTTCAAGTCCGGTTCCGACAGCACATACAGGTACGTCGGGTTGATGGTCAAATTTACATGATATTGCCATCCTCGCCTCGACACACCCTCCTGTCCAGGGAACAACTCGTTGATACTCATCGTGTTGGTGGCCTTGCAATCCTTACGGATGAGATTGCCGTGCGTGTCATAGACATCATAGACACTGGTGAGAATGAGCGTAGTGACCCCCTGTGGCATGAAATGGCCCAAGAATGAGCTATAATTGGTCGTCAGGGGGAAGCCCGCACTATTTTTGTATACCGTACTGTCACTCTTTGTTTGGTCGGCAGAGGGCGTATAGGTGATGTCGCTGATAGGATTAGTACCTTCAATGTTACTTCTCAGCGTGATGGTCACATCCGTCTTCTCTGATGTTGGTCCACTGGTATTCTTGGTCCTCAGATAGAGTGCTTTCAGCTTGATATGACGTATGGCATGGTAGTCGCCATTGACCCTCATGCTGATGCTGAGTGCTGAGTAGAGGTGGTCGAAAAGGAAGTACAGGTAGTTCGGCTTGGGAACTTGCTGGCCTTCAACGGTTGTCGTACCTCTTTGCAGATAGAAACTGAAGTCGCCGGCACGCAGCCTGTTAGTCCTGGTATCTGTGCCATCGTCGTATTGGCTGTTTCCATTTTCATCGGTATAGTCACCATCATAATCTGGAGAGAATCCATGTTTTGCTCCGATGATGATGCAAGGATCCACGGCTACGGATTTCAAACCTTTGATAGTTAATTCCGCACCCTCAGACCAAGTACGTGTTGGGTGTTCGCCATCTGTAGGAAGTTTTGTTAGTTCAGCATTGTCGGCCGCATCACGTGGTATGAAACCATAGGCGTAATAAGAGCCTTGCTTTACAGAATCCTCTTCTACATTATTAGGCAGTACCAGTTTCCATAAGTTGGTAGTCGTTGCAGAAGGGCTATACCTCAGTCGTGCTTCCAGTGGATTCGGTGTCGTAAAGTTTTTAGCCACGTCGTGCGTCATGAATAAATCGATATTACTCTTACTGAGAGTAGGCATGTTTTCGTATGCTTCATCGTATAGTGCCTCGTAGAGATAATAGCCAGTGGGAGCCGTCCATGAGGTTCTGCGTGTCATGCTGCGAGTCTCTGTCCCGTCCTCATAGAGCATAGCCGATGCCGATACCGACATTGGTATCTCGTGCTGCGAAGTGGGAGCCTCTGACGATTCGTTGTCAGACGAGCATGAGATAAATAGTGAAGAGTGAAGAGTGAAGAGTGAAGAATTTGCTACCGCCAGTAGGAGAGTGAAGAATCTATTGCGGGGGCACAACGAAGCCAGATGCTGAACTGCTGTCTGCATCTTGTCAACGATTGCTGCTATGTTAATTCTCTTCTTCATTCTTAATTCTTCATTCTTCGCTTTTGGTAATCATAATTTCTAATTACTAATTACTAATTTCTAATTAAATTCTCACCAATTATACACCGTATGGTCAGCCGTACCAGCATGAGACCAAAGTGTAAAGACCGACTGCACGAGCGAAATCTCAAGACCTCGGGTCGATGGTGTCAGCGACAGGCGTGCCGTATAGCTTGTATTCCCTTTAAAATCTTGCTCAATGTTACCTTTGGCTGTCAACACTTCCTCATCGTCGTCTATCGAATAGGTGATGGTTATCTTCATGCCATCAGATGTAAAGTCGCGGGGGATGATGAGCAGTCCATGACTCAACAGGTCTACGGGGTCTGTTGCCTGCGTCGTACTGGTTGTGATGACAAACGGATACTCGTGACCCTCCTCCGCCCCGGGTGTCGGAGCCAGGTCACCGGGCTGGGTATTCGGATCGTGTTCCTCCAGCGTCACCGTCATATTGCCTGCTTTTTGTGTCCATGAGGGTTTATCGCTTGCCGAGGTCGTCGAACTACTCAGGCTCAGCAGCCCCTGGTCATAGAGGCCCTCTATCTTGATGCTTCTGATGATGACCCTGTCGCATCCTGGGTCCTGAATCACCGAGCAGGCGAACATCAGCTTGGCCATACCGTGGTGGAAGTACCAGTCGATGTAGCCGTTGCGGGTGTCGGCCGGAGTGTGGTCAGTGGGCTGGTCGCGCCAGTCGCCACTCATCTTGTAGGTGATGTTATCGTAGAGCGTGCCATAACGATAATACGCCTTCAAGGCCTCTTCGTTAGCAGGGTCGGGCAGCGGGTAGTATTCTTCTGTTTCTGTATTCACCAGTCTACCAGTACCCCACAGCGGGTCGTGCTGCTTACCTTCATGATAGTCGTCCTTGGTAACTACTACTGGCAACATAGGCAGGCCAGTGGTGGCATTCGTCTGCAGCTGGTAGCTCACATAGGGTGCATAGGCACGGAATGTCAGCACCTCGTCGTCCTTCAGCGGCCAGTATTTCGAAGGCGAGTAGGTCCAAAGGCCGTTTTTGTACTCTACCTTCTGGTTCAGCATCAGGATATCCTTGGTAATATCCTTGATATGATTATCGGTTATATAGTTGTCGGTGCCGGTGTACCAGCAATACACCCCGAAGCCCGATGCCTGCAGGTCTGCATTGGTGAACTCGCCGTCGCCAACGCCACGTGTTGCTGGTGCGGATGCCATTTCACTCACGCCATCGTCGAAGAAGCCTGCGAAACCGATAGCACGCTGAGGCTGCTCGGTGGGGTTGCCGTTGCCATTGTCAGGCTGTGGCACCACATCGCTGCTATCGCTACTGCTGCTGCACGATGTCAGCAACAGCATCAGCATCAGTCCTGTCAGTATCTTCTGTTTCATCATCGCTCTTCTATCTTGATATCTTCTATGTCATGTGTATCGCCCCAATCTACCACCTGTCCTGTGAACTCTATGCGGTTGGCTCTCAGGCGGATGGTGTATATATAGTGGTGGTTGGGCTCCCACTCCGTTACTGGAGTACTGGTGCCCGTGCGCAGCATCTCGTTCAGTTGAATCTCCGCAGCATTGCTGTAAGTATATTCCTGGTCAGCAACGGGCGTTGTACCCTCATAGTGATACGACGTGCCGTCGCTCTTGAAGGTTATCTCGTAGCTCACGTTCATCTTCACGTCGTTACCTAATTCCTGCGGCATCAGCAGCTGCGGCTCGTAGGTCGTGAAGTTGAGCTTGTAGTCGGGGGTCACCCCGTGCTTTGCGGGAGTTGTGCTTTCGCTCCACGTGAAGCTGGTCTCTCCCGTGCCGGAGTTGTATGCTGGTGTCAGCGTTCCGTTCTTGTAAAGGTTGCTGACGCTTAGCGTGTTCAGGTGGAAATGGACGATGTCCTTGTGAATGTCCGGGTCTGCTACGATGCGGAACTCCACCTTCGCCGTCATGTGCTTGAAGAGGAACGGCACGCGGTCGTATATCGTCAGGTCGTTGAACGGCTGTCCCGGGTCGTTCTCTGTGTCGCGCGACTTGGGCAGATTGGGTACCACCTCTGATACCAGGAAGTCCACCTGGTCATCAACAGCGTCCTTCACCGTGAAGTTGAACGTGGGCAGACCTTGATCACTGTTGCCCAATAGTGGCTCGACGCCAGTTGAGGCAATGTCGTAATCGGTGTCGTCATCAGCAGCTCCGTTGCAGTAGGGGAAGTAGGCAATGAACGACACCTTGCTGTTCTCGTCGTTGGGCCAGTATTTCAGGGGCTCGTAGGTAAACGGTTCCGCATCGTCCTGGCTCGTGGCCTGCTGGTTGAACATGAAGTTAGGCGAGTCCGTCGTATAGTCGCGTGTATCCGTATTGTGCAGATAGGCATAGACGCCCATGCTCTGGCCCACGGGTATGCCCTTCGTAGCCGTAAAGGCCTCGCTGCTACGGGTGGGCTGAACGATATAGGCATCCTTGAAGGCAATGGGTCGCTGCTGGCTACCCGCCGTCCTCGTTGTCTCTTCGCAGCTACAAGCAAACAGACAAATCAGTCCTATTATCGTTACTACATACTTCATATATTACCCAATTATCTCTTTCAGCGTTACGTTCAATGTATACGTTGTATTGCCCTTCAGCGGCGGATTAGGCACCTCTTCGGTCGGTTTGGGGATGCGCAGGGTAGACGATGTGGTAGTCTTCTTGTCGCTTCCTTCCGTCATCTGGTGATACTTCACCGTTACCGTCAGGTTCAATTCATCCTGCGGAATCAGATACACGTACCCCTGACGGTCGCCCGTACTCAGGGCGTTCTGTGCCGTTGTGCTCAGTCCTTCTGGCTGCCACGCGTAGGGCAGTCCCTTTATATATCGTACCTGCGAGTCTATGATGCCATAGCTGTCATCGTCATTATCTATGTTCGTAATCAGGATGGTACGATTCTCCGTATCGGGTGTGGCCAGTGCCTCCCAGTGTGGATAGTGGTTGTCGCCTGTCCCATCGTCTTTGTTCAGTATCAGGTTGGCTGTCTTGGTCATTTCCCCTGTCAGGGTAATCTCTTCTATCAGCACCTTCGTGCCTGAGCTGGGTGCTGAGGCCAGTGCCACCTGTATCTCCAGTCGCGCCAGTGCGTGGTGCATCTTCATGTTCAGTGTTCCGGCAGGCTTGGTGGCTGTTGCTTCCGGAATTTTATCGGAAGGTGCAAAATTCTTATAGTACCACAGCAAATCGACCACCTCATTGGGTTTCTTACAGCGGCGGTATGTGATATAGGGCGCTTCATTATTGCCAGAGATACCGACGATGCCGGTCTTGGTCTCCGAAAGGCCCTCCAGTTCACTTGGTTCCACGTATGGAGCGTAGGCGCTGATGTAGCAATGTTCCAAATCCGTAGGCCAGTATTTCAATGGGTAGTAGCTCCAGTATCCCCTGTAGGGCTCTGGAACAGGTTGTATTTCAGGGTTTAGCGGCAGGTCGCCCACGAAGGTATATTTCACCTCCTGGTTGTACATCAAGTTGGGCTTGTTGTCGTAAGGAGCTGCATTGCCGGCAGTCACGCTCGCCATCACGCCAAAGCCCGTAGCGTACAGGTCCTCCGTGTTCATCGCCCCCTGCTGTCCTGTCCTTGTGATGCCCGTCGCATCTTGGTCTGCAGCTCTTGTTTCGTTCTCCTCTTCATTATCATAGTTGCAGCTGAAAGATATGGCTATACCTTGTGCTGACGTAGTCTCATTGACCACATCATCGGCAGTGCAGCTTGTCATCAAGAGCATTACTCCCGCCATCATCATGCCATATATCTCTCTCGTCAACATTTAACGTTCAATTCTTTCTATTTGACACTTGTGGGTCTTCTCTTTCTTGTCGTAGTTGATACCAACCAGCGAACCTACATGTGCAGATAATCTGCCCAAGGTCTCATAGTTAGGAACATAGTATTCGTTTGATGTTTTGTTATATGTTAGATAACCAAAATGTACCAAAGCTGTAAACACGTCTTTTTTAGATGTAATATCGCCCCATACATAATGGTTTAGATTGTTTGTATATATCTTATAGCTCTTGCCTTCGAAGAGTTTTGTCAGCTCATCAAGTACCCCATCAAAGTTCTTGTTAATACAATCATCAAAAGCATGTATGGAGCTTGTTCCCCACCAATTATTATCGCAGTGGCCATAATATACTGCATCCATCACCGAATTGGGGTTGAACATCGATATCTGGTCGCCAATCTGATAGCCATCGTACCACTTCTCAAGTTCGTCGAAGTCCATACCGTGCTTTTCAGCCAGAATGTGAACCTCGTCCTTGGTGAATCCGAAATAGCTGGCCATATTGCGTGGCGACACCATCGAGTACTCCGTGAAGTTGTTCAGTGCCGACTCCGTCTTGTATTTCTTGATGGGCAGGATACCAGTCATATAGACACCTGCAAACACCCTCATGGCATCCTGGCTCTTGAACATACGGCGCAGCCAGCCAACGTAGGTATCCATCGCCTTGGTGCCAGGAGCAAACTCGCGGCAGATGGCATCCCACTCGTCGATGATGAAGACAAAGCACTCACCCTTCTCTATGCTGACACGAAGCATATAGTCCATCAGGCTGTCATCGGTCTGCACAGCAACATCGGGATATGCCTCGCTGACATCTTTCAACAGGGCTGCGTCTATCTTTTCCACGATATCATCGGTCTTGTATTGCGACACAAAGTTCGTTATGTCCAGATAGATGACAGCATACTTGTTCAGGTGTTCCTCGAATGTCGGGTCTCCGGCAATCATCAAGTCGGCAAACAGGCTGCGTGAGTCGCATGAGTGGTCGTAATAGGCACAGAGCATCTTGGCGGCCATCGACTTGCCAAAGCGACGGCAGCGGGACACGCAGCTGAAACAGTGCTCAGTGAACAGCGTCTTGTTTACCGCAGCAATCAGTTGTGATTTGTCAACGTACTCGCTGTTCCTGGCTCGTTGGAACCCTGCATTGCCTATGTTAATATACGTACCCATATTCTTACATCTTACGTCTTACGTCTTACATCTTACATCTTACGTCTTACATCTTACATCTTACGTCTTACATCTTACGTCTTACATCTTACATCTTACATCTTACGTCTTACATCTTACATCACAATCCGTTGAATCTTCTTCGCGCGTACATTATATTATTTAATAATCCATTCGCTTAGCGTCCGTGTCTCTGTACTGAAAGCAATGCCCACCTTGTGAAGGGCTCGTAGGTCGCTGGCAAAGGGTATGAGATAGCCTTTGCGGTCTATCTGGTCCAGGGCCTCTTGTGCAGGCCGGTCAATCTTTAGTTCCAGAACGTAAATGTCTGTCTTGGTGGCAAGTACCATGTCTATGCGTCCTGTAGCCGTTCTAACCTCGGTGTGCAAGTCGGGTGCATCGCCTAACAGCGAGAACAGCACATACAGCAGTGTTTGGTAGTGTCCTTCTGACGAGGCATTCTCAGCGTAGGGTATAGTCGAGAGGAATGTCTGGTATATTTGCAGAGCCCCCTCCATGTCGCCTTTCAGAATCCCCATCGTAGCCCTGATGATGGCATTGCTGGTGCGTAACCCGTCCTCACAGATATAGTAGGGGGCCAGACTGTGCATCAACCCTATGCGCACCTCGTGATTGGGAATATCCAGCGTATAGATGTCACCCACACGGCTATAGTCCTTAATGGTCAGGTAGCCACTCTGGTAGAAAAGCGGAAGTACGCTTCTCATATTCTCTGCAGGGGCGTCAAAATCGTTGGCTTTCGCTATGCTACCTTCTATCTGCCTGATATCAGTATCAAATTTTCTCAGCATCTGTATCAGGAATGAGGGAGTGCCCGTGTCGAACCAATAATCGCTGATCTTTCCAGCTGCAAAGGCATTCAAAAGACTGAAGGGATTATACACGTCTGTCAGATCCTCGGCAAAGTGATAGCCGTCGTAGTTGCGCTTCAGGGTTTCCAATGTCTCCTCAATGGTCATTTTCTGTACCTCAGCCAATTGCTCAACCCACGGTCTCATCTGTGTTTCCAGTTCCTGCTGGGTAATACCGCAGATAGTCGAATAGCCAGGCATCATGGAAATCTTGGCCAGATTATTCAGCTCGCTGAAGATGCTGAGCTGCGAGAATTTCGAGACACCTGTCAGGAAGACGAAGCGTAGATATGGATCGCAGTCCTTCAGACAACTGAACAGCGAGCGTACACAGGTGCGCATCTCCTGCAGTTTCTCTTCGTCGTGCAGCACGGTAAGCAGCGGTGCGTCGTATTCGTCTATGACGACTACAGCGTTCTTTCCAGTGATGGTGGGCATCCTCTTAATAAGGTTCTCAAAACGGGCACCTGGTTCATCGCTGGGTCGTGTCAGTCCGTATTGCTCCTCATACATCGACAGCTGCAAGCTAATCCTTGCGTTGAAATCCTCCACGGTTCCGCCTTTTATCGAAGCCAGGCTAATCAGCAGTACGGGGTGTTGTCTCCATTCCTGTTCAAGCTCCATCATCTTCAAGCCTTCGAACAAGTCCTTGCGACCCTCGAAATAGCTCTTCAGCGTGGAGCAAAGCAGTGACTTACCGAAACGGCGCGGACGGCTCAAGAATACATATTTGTATTCATGGGTCATCTTATAGACAAGAGCCGTCTTGTCTACGTATAAGTAACCTTCTTCTCTGATATTCTCGAAGGTCTGTATGCCTATCGGTAGTCGTTTCATATTGCTTTACCTATAATCTTATTAATGATAATTAATGGCTCATTAATGGTAATTCGTGTTTATTTCAACATAGATTTTCCATGTAATTTACCATATAATTTTTTACTTGTTATACTTCATTTATCCAATTCTCTATTTTTACACCTCCTATACGTGAAAAATGTTTTGTATTATCCGTAACCACTATCATGTCATTCTTTAAGGCAGTTGCAGCTATACAAATATCAAAGTCATCAATTATCAAACCTTTCTTAACCAAAGCTGCCTTTGTCTTGCCGAAGTCACATCCGTCATCTGGAAGTGGAAGGATAGGAAAACGACGCACTACTTTTTGTATGCGGGTGAGCTCTTGCTCCTGGTAACGCAATGGCGCATTGTAGGCACCAAAAAGAAGTTCCTGTACAGAAATTACAGACATACAACACCTTTTAGTACCCACTTTTCGCAGATGCTCAACCACTTGAGTATTCTCCCGTATAAGTTCTATCAGGATGTTAGTGTCCAAAATATAATTTCTCTTCTTCATACCTCTTCCTGTGCGTAGTCAGACAAGGGTTTAATGTGTCTGGTAACTCCCGAATGGCGGCTTTCCCGAATGACACGTTTTGAATCCTCTACAGATATTGGATTGTCGTATGGTGTAGAGAAGAGATCCTTGAAGAACTCTTCGTCTGTCTGTTTTGCAGCAGACACCATCTCATCTCTGTCCGCCTGCTCCATCAGATGCTTTGCCAGCCATCGTTTATTTCTACTACTCAAAAAGCCTAATGAGTAGAGAATAGAGTCCATTGAGATTGTCACTGTTGCCATTTTCTTTCTAATCCGTTTAATCTGTTCAATTCGTTGTTTTGTTCCTAATCGTGAGGCGGTGGCGTATTCCACCACCTCACGACAGGTCTTTTTTTTCTAGTTAGAAAACAATTGCAATCCAGTTAGAATGTTTTTGTTTTCTAGTTAGGAATTTTTTCCCCCTTAGTTAGGACGATTTTTATTCCTTCGTTTTCCCGCTTTTAGTCCTTCGGCCTCGGATTGTGAGTCCGCTTAGGGCGGACTACCAGTCCGAAGGCGTCGGACTATTTGCGTTACGTAGGTTCAGTTTTTAACCTATGCAGAGATTACTGACCAGGAGTATTCTGTGGCAGATCAGTCTGAACGTAAACTTCCTGCCAGTCACTAACCTCAGCCTCTACCTTTACGCTGGTCAGACCAAGCAGGAGGTGGAGGTTGTAGCTCTTACCGTTAGCAAGTGAGGGCAGTTCAACCTTCTTCTTGATGACATTCTTAATGCGGCTAAAGCCATTAGCCAGGTTGCCATCTTCTGTTGTTACATAATATGTAATTTCTACCCAAACAGTTTTGAGCAAGTTCTTATCTGCATTAGTGGTAACACCGGTTTGACAAATCTTTTCAACATTGTTTGTTGGAATAACCATAAAGTAACTGCGCTCTGGCTGGTAGAATTCAGTGGCTGTATAACTGAAATTGGCAGCTTTGATTTCTGCATCGGTAATTGTTGGAATATAGTACTCATCATTATCGAAATCAGGAGTTCCGCCCATAGCGACATCAGCAGCACTAAAGTATACATAGTCATCGCCATCTTTTTTATAAACAGCTCCATGAGTTGTTGCACCTGGGTCTGCAGTCAATTTAGTACCTGGGGTGATAGTGTAGTAAGTAGGTATCGCATTGCCATAAGCAGGTGAATTAATAGTAGTTCCTGATACTGCTACGAATTTATTATTTGCAGCATCGTATGTGAAGTAGCTGTTATTTGTCATCGTTGCATTTATTTCAGCGCCAGCACTTGTATAATATGCAACAGAAGTACTAAAACCAGTGGGTGCATCAACCTTAGAAAATTTACCCTGAATCAGGTCTTTCTTGGCAGTAGTGACACCCGTTACAGTCTGTACTGCATCTGTACCAGAGTCTTTAATGGTTGTCGCAATATCAGCACCTGATACTGTAAATGACTTCAGTTCTAGTGGTGCTGTACCTACTACAGAAGCAGCGGCAAGGTCACCAGTTCCCAAGTTAATCCAGTTTGCAATGTTTGAATAGGGGTTGTTGAGGTTGAGGATACCCTTTGTACCGAAGTAACCCGACAATTTGACAGACTCAACTGTAATTCTTGTTTTGTTATCGCCAGGCCAGTCTCCACCTTGAGGTACTTGGTCGATAGCTGCAGCCACTGTAAAGCCAAAGCGAGCCAGAGCGTGCTGGAAGTAGAACTTCAGAGAGGTATTCACATCGGGCTTGGTCAAGTTGAGATAGGGCATACCCTCATCTGCACCATTGCTATTACCGTCGACAGCAGTATAATGCTGACCACCGGCAGGAGCAACACCCCAAAGAAGGTCAACAGATTTGGCAGCGGTGAGTGCGCTTGTGTACTCAATTGCTGGATCTGCTGCATTGCGTTTAACAGGAGTAGCATCTGTAGTTGTAAGCGTACCGTCGTTTTGAGTGATAGCCGTAATACCATAATCATCAGCGCCATCAGCTACGTAAGGAGCATAAGCGAAGAAGGTAAGACGGTCAAGACGACCATTAGTACCATCATTCATGTAAGCTGGTGCTGGATTGCTCTGAGAGTCTTCAATAGTCTCATTAGGCCAATACTTCAAAGGAGTATACATCCAACCTTTATTGGTGGCGTTCCATTTAACCTGCTGGTTCCACATGAAGTTGGGAACGAAGTCTTTCGAAGGTGTACCTGCATTAGTAAAAGGATATTCCTTTGGCGTAGCATCTCCATCGTTAGTATCGGTATAGTAACCAAAGATACCAAAACCATTGGCAATACCTTGCAGACGAGTGGTGTTCATAATACCCTCGTAACCACCACGAGTAACCTCGTTTGCATTCTGAGTGTACACGTCGAAACCTACGGCTTTCGCTGTAGTTTCTTGTGGTGTTGCTGTTTGCACCACGTCGTTCTCACTTGAGCAGGCTGTCAGCATCAGAGCTGAAGCGGCTGCTGCGAAAAATAAACTCTTTTTCATAATCGTTTTTGTTTAAATGAATAAATAAAATAATAAAAAATTAAATTTCTTTTTTTTGTTTAAGCGGACAGCCCCCTTCGTGGGAACCACCCTGACCTTCCCCGTCATGACGGGAAGAGAGTCTCAGTTAGTCTTTTTTTCCTGTCTTGGTTCTTTGTTACTTTTTTCGTTCATAAAAATCTTATTTCTACGTAATACACTTCAGTGGATATTATTATTTTTGTTCTCGTTCATATTATATTCTCGTTCACTTTTCACTTTTCACTAGCCCGCAGGGCGCCTACATCGGTACATCTACGTCCACATCGTCGCCCCAGTCTTCCACTTCCGCATCGAAGGCACCTGTACCTTCTGGTTGAGAATAAGGGATGGTGGGCACATCGTCTTCTTCTACATAAGGCGCATCAATCGCCAAATCCAACTGTAGAGATACATCAGTCTGATTGAAAGTGGCCTCTAACGTGCCATCATCATTATCATAGCGTATCATCTTTCCTACATCGTAGGAATATTCCTTCGTTTTCGTACCATCCAGCCCAACGAAATGCAACTTAATAAAGTTTGATTTCGGTGTGCGTTGATGCAGCAATTCGCGTCCGTGGGGTAGTCCGAAGGTTTCAATGTCGGTAGCAATCCAACCAACTACAGTCGCGTCATCGTTGGCTCTATTGGATCGTTTAGGACTATTCTCGTAGCCGTCTATTCGCCAGTGGTTCAGCTTTATATTGCCCACTTCTGTGCTTCGCCAGAACTTCGAAAGTGAGCAACCATTAGCCATACCAGTGATATAGCCATCAACACCACCACTTGCAGGGTCTTTTAGATAGTTAAGCCCACGTACCTTCACACGGATGGTCAGCGTAGTGGTCATCGAACGTATGGTGTCCTGGCGCTCCTGTTGCAGGGTGTCTGCACCAGCATCCTTTGTATATTCGTAGAACACCAGACCGTCGTTGTCCATCTTGACGTCGAACGAATCAACAGCGACTCCTAACTTCATGGGTTCATCCATATAGCGCATACCCAAGTCCCATGCATCTTGGTTGTTGATGTCGTATGTTTCTGACACAACACGAATTTTCTCGAAGTCGTTCGCATCGTAGAATTTCATGTTGCCTGTATAATCCTGAATGGTGTTGGTCATCACTACTTGCTTATAGGTGCCGTTCTCCATCTTCTCATTCGTCTCTCCTGACACGTCGTGGGTGGGGTAGCTGTTAGTAAGGCCGTTACCGTCTTTGAAATACATCACGTAGATACCATAAGGCACTGGGCCATTGTAGTCTCCCCATTCGTAGTTGATGTTCACCTGACTGTCGCCCTTCTTATAGAGTTCCAGGGGTTCGCGATAACAGGATGCCACTATGACGAAGAGGAGCATCAGCAAAGCGAGATGCCCAACCAAAGTCTGCATCTTATTGCGATTGTTCAATATGTTATTTCTCTTCATCATCATCTTTTTTTCTGTTTACTTGGTAATATCCAGACCAGCGAGAACTTAAGCTTGGTGGGTCCGAAGTAGCTGATGTTCTTGGTGTACTTGTATATCAAGTGGCTGCTCTCAAACTCTGCATTGTAGTGGCGGCGTTCGCCTTTTACGTAGCCTGCTGAGAGGCTGAACTCCAGATTCCAGTGTCTGCCAATGGGCCACGAGTAGCCCCACGTGGCCCCCACACTCCAAATTTCGCCCTGGTCGCCCACACCGTTGTACTCCAGGTCGTACTTAGCTGAAGCCACATAGAGGCCCAGAAAAGAGCCGCTGAGCCAGGGGCGACCCCCATCGCAACGAGGCGTCAGCCAGCGACGCAGCTCCAAGCCACCCTCCTGTATCTCGTAGGCGTAGTTCAACTTGTCGAGTCGCCACCAGGGGTTTAGGTATTCTGCCATCACGCTCCAGCGCTTGTTCTTGCCAAAGGGTATCTCCACCTCTATGTTGGGTGCCAGTGCCAGGTCGTAGAGCATATTGGTCTTCAGGGCCAGCAGGGGCTTGTAGTTGGTGAAGCGCTTCTGGGTGCAGACCAGCGTGTCTCTGAGTTGGTCGGTCACCAGCAGATAGGTGGTGTCTGGCTTTATTTCTTCCTCTTCTATCGCTGCGGCCACCATCTTGACTTGCTTCATCTGGTAGTCTATCTGGTAGTCGGTATGGCGCAACTGTGGGAAGGCCTCCTTGGCCAGTACCTTGTAGTCGTCAGGACAGGTGGTGGCAATCAGCTTCAGCTTCTCGTCAGGATCCATCTCCCTGTCGATGAGTTCCAGAATCTTCTGGCTGTTGCTGAGCATCGATGTGGTGTCCACGAATTGGCGCAACCCCTCCCAGTCCTCAGCCTCGCTGGAGGTGTGGAACAGTTTGGGGGCCACATTGGTATGCTCGATGATAAAACGTGTCAGACTGCTGGTACGTCCGCGAGCCAGGTGGTCGTTCAGTTCGTAAGAACCCTCTGGCGAGGCAAAGCCCTTGATCTGTATGCGGATAATCTCGATGGTCGAGTCGTTGCTGACGCTGTCGATGGTCTGGCGCAACTGGTCCAACTCCTTGCGGTTGTTACGGAAGTTAGGATCCAACTCTGTCACATTGACGGGGAACGACAGGAAGGCACGTCCACGCAACTGCTGGATATTCTCTGTGGCCATCATGACGGGTGGCTCCATCTCCTTTTGACTAATAATAGGAGTAGGCACTCGCAGCACGCGCTCCTCGCGGAACAGCTCTGTGCCACAGCCGTCCACACGCACCACCAACAGGCGCAACAGGGCGGTACCCATCCACAGTTCGCGAGGTACCGTCTGCTGGTAAACCTGATAGGTAGCAGCCTCTCTGTCGCGATACTGCAGGGTGTCAGGCACGTCCAGCGAGTCCAGCGGGGTGCGGATGTCGTGGTAGTAAGCCCAAGAGCCAAGAATCTCGATAGCTGGGAAGTTGGATGTCTGCTCGTCGAAGATGAGCTGTGGAATGATATAGACGCGCTCCTGGCGAGGCAACTTGCCACCCAGCAGGGCAAAGCTCATCGTGTAGCCCAACTGGTCGGAACCGCACTCCGTCAGCAGCACGTTGTCAATGCCCACCATCAACTTCTCGTTCTCGGTGAGGCTTTCGCCCTCGTTCTCGTTGTTATAAAGCGGAATGATCTGCTGCTGTGCAGCTACGGACAGAACCTGACCAAACAGCAGAACCAATAGCACAAAACAATTCTTTGCCCGACGATTGTCGTACAAAAAACTGGGGCGATATGTGGTTTTAAAGTTGATCATGTCAAACTTAAAAATACGTTAATTCAGTCCTCTATTTTGCATACGCATGGTTGTTTAATTTGCGTACATTATTGTTTATAGAGGGCAAAGATAGAGTTTTTTTTTGAAACTTCCAAGAAAAATGCTGTTTTTTTCTACAGAAGCCCTGTTTTTCTTGATTATTTTAATATTTTTAACTATTTATTATGCTTTTTTGTCAACGTTGTGGTATGTTTTTCGACGCTTCGTTAAAAAAGTTTAAGGCAGTGGCTGGGTCAAAAAATAATCGTACCTTTGCATCGATGGTTGTTCATCCACTACATACAGACATTCCGAAGCCAGAACGGTTTACGTATCCTTTCTGCTACGAGCCCCATCCTTTGTGCCAATTGGCGGCTAAGGAGGTGCAGGCTGAGATAGCGCGTATCAATCCCCAAGAAGGCAAGATGTTTGGGGTACTAGTGGTGGAGAGGGAAGATGGAAGATGTAAGAGGGAAGATGGAAGATGTAAGACGGAAGATGGAAGAGGGAAGACTTTGGGCTTTTTGGCGGCTTATAGTGGGTTGTTGGAGGGTCGTAACGACTGGGATTATTTCGTGCCTCCCGTTTATGATGCTCAGCAACCTGATGGCTACTTCAAAACCCAGGAACGGATTATCTCTCAGACTTCAGCCTTCAGCCCTCAGACTTCTAAAGAATTGTCACAAAATTTACAAGATTGGTTGTTCCATCAATACCAGCTGCTGAATGCGCGAGGAGAGGTAAAAGATTTGGTAGATATTTGGCAGTCGTACTACGACAAGCCCAAGTTGAGGAAGAAGTTTCCGATGCCCCCTGGTGGTACGGGTGATTGTTGTGCGCCGAAACTGTTACAATATGCCTACCAACACGGATTGAAGCCTGTCTGTATGGCTGAATTCTGGTGGGGCCAATCGACGAAAACAGAGTTGCGCCAGCACTTGAATTACTACCCGGCTTGTCGTGGAAAATGTAAACCTATTTTGACGTGGATGCTGCAGGGGTTGGAAGTTGATCCTGACCCAGAATTGTTATGTTTTCAGAAAATGGACATCCCCATCGTTTATGAGGACGATTGGCTGCTGGTGATTGATAAACCCAGTGGCTTGTTGTCTGTGCCAGGACGCATCGAGCAATACTCTGTCGAGACGGTGATGCAGGAGCGTTATCCTGATAGCAAGGTGGCCCACCGTCTGGATATGGGAACCAGCGGACTGCTGATTGTTGCCAAGACGCCAGAAGTGTATCGTGCGCTGCAGGAGCAGTTCATCAAACATCAGGTAAAAAAGAAGTATATAGCGAGCTTAGAGGGAAGATGTGAGATGGATGATGGAAGAGGGAAGATGGATGATGGAAGATGTAAGATGGATGATGGAAGAGGGAAGATGGAAGATGTAAGATGGAAGATGTTAGATGGAAGATGTAAGAGGGAAGATGTAAGATGTAAGATGGATGATGGAAGGGGGCGGATTGAGTTGCCTTTGCGGCCTGACCCCATGAATCGTCCTCGACAAGTTGTGGATATGGAACATGGAAAGCGAGCGGTGACAGATTACGAGTTTATCAGTCCTAATATGGTAGCCCTCTATCCGCAGACGGGGCGCACCCACCAGTTGCGCATCCACTGTGCACATCCTGACGGGTTAGGTCGTCCCATCGTAGGCGACGAACTCTATGGTACCAAGGGCGAGCGGCTGATGCTGCATGCGGCAGAAATCTGGTTCCGTCACCCAGTGAAAGAGGTGCAGATGCACCTTAAATCAAATAAAGAAATGAAATAATGAAGACAACCAAAACAACTAAAACAACAATATTAAAAGGTCCTCTGACGAGTCGGAGTTTGGCGTAGCAGCGTTAAAGTTGTTAAAGTTGTCCAAGTTGTCTTAAAAATAAATTAAATTATGGTAAAGCATGTAATTCTCTGGACACTGAATCCAGAACTCTCAGAAGAAGAGAAGAAGGCCGTTAAGGCAGGTATTAAGGCAGGTTTGGAAGCTTTAGTAGGCAAAGTACCTGGACTCATCGATGTAAAAGTGCATATCGACGGACGTTTGGCCTCGTCGAATGCTGACGTGATGCTCGACAGCACATTAGAGAGCGAAGCGGCACTGAAGGGCTATGCCGTGCATCCTGAACATGTGGCTGTGGCAAACGGTAAAGTACGTCCTTATACTGTACAACGTTCTTGTCTCGACTTCGAAATATAGTGACAGGCGAGTGTTGCGTAACAGCGCAACGCATTGCGTATAATTTGTAGAGGTTTCTTTTTGCAGATTATGGGATATTCCATATTTTTGCAACAGGAACCAGCACAATAATGAAATATATTTTAGTTCCACGTGAGGTAATCTAATGGACAAACACCAGGTGCCACTTGCTTGAAAAAAGTAAGTGGCATTTAATTTACGCAACGCATTGCGCAACATTTTGACTTGTAGTTGCGTTATATTTAAAAAGATAGTCGTAACTTTGTAGGGTCAATCTCTGACTATGTCAGAGTGTGGCTTTGCACTATTAATAGAACGATGAAACGGATATCGCAGCGAGATATAGCCCGTCAGTTAGGTGTCAACGTCAGCACAGTGTCGCGAGCACTGCGCGGATTGGATGGTGTGAGCCCTGAACTGAAGCAGCAAATTGAGAAGTTGGCTGAGGAGTCGGGCTACCGTCCCAACCCCTTTGCCGTGAGTCTGCGTTACGACACCACACGAACCATAGGCATCGTGGTGCCTGACGTGTCGTACAACCAGTATGCCCATATCGTGAAGAGTATTGAGGCTGAGGCGCGTAATGCAGGGTATATGTGCATCATTACGGACACGGACGACACCTACGAGAATGAGGCGAACTGTTTAGAGATGTTGGTGAACATGCATGTAGAAGGTATCATCATCTGTTTGTCGCAGGACACGGTAGATTTCCGTCACCTGAGACAGCTGAAGAAGGCCCACATGCCTGTGGTGCTGTTCGACAGGGCTCCCGATTTGGACATCTCGTCAGTCATCATCAACGATGCTGCTTCAGCACGTGAGGCTACCAACTGCCTCATCGATGGTGGGGCACGCCGCATCGCTTTCCTGGGTGGCCCTAACCAGCAGAAACAGATGATAGATCGTAAGCACGGCTATCTGGAGGCGTTGCGCGAACGAGGAATACCTATCCGTACAGAACTGGTGAAGAGTCATCATATCAGTTTTAATTCAGGGTTGAGCGATACACTCGACCTGCTGCGACTGCCAGAGCCCCCGGATGCTATCCTTGCTGCCCATGGGTTATTGGCTATCTCAGCCCTACAGGCGTTGACCAATAGTGGAAAACGTATTCCTGACGATGTAGCTGTGGTGGGCTATATGAGTGACTGGGTGTCAGAAATGTCGCATCCGCGTATATCGTTCGTCCGTCAGAACCTGAGGGAAATAGGCTGTAAGGCTTTCCGTCTGTTGTTAGACCAAATGAATGGGGACGACAGTGTGCAGCATATCGTGGTAAAGGCTCGGCTGGAACTGAGAGACAGTACGAAAAGACATTAAAGATTAAAGATTAAACATTAAAGATTAAAGATTAAAAATTAAATAATAATGAAAAAGATTGTAGGCATGGCCCTTTTAGGGCTGACAACAATGAGCGCACAAGCTCAGACGACAGACTCGCTGGCCCTGCAAGAGGTTGTAGTGACAGGTACGCGTAACGCTGTTGATGTGCGTCACCTGCCTATGACAGTCACCGTTATCAGTCGTGAAGCCTTGACGAAGCAACACCAGACCAGCATCCTGCCAATGGTGATGCAACAGGTGCCCGGACTCTTTGTCACCTCACGCTCGATGATGGGCTACGGTGTTTCGACGGGTGCAGCAGGTGGTATCAGCCTGCGTGGTATTTCTGCTGGAACGGGTCAGTTGATGGTACTCATCGACGGGCATCCGCAGTATCAAGGCATCTATGGACATCCTATAAGCGACAGTTATCAGACCATGATGGCAGAGCGGGTAGAGGTGTTGCGTGGCCCAGCCTCTGTGCTCTATGGCTCGAATGCAATGGGTGGTGTGATGAACATCGTCACCCGTCAGGCCCATCAGGATGGCATCAGTACTAACGTCAATCTGGGTGCGGGCAGCTGGGGTACCGTACAGGCTGAGGCCTCGAACCAGGTGCGCAGCGGTAAGTTCAGCAGTACTATTGCTGCACAGTATGGACGTACAGACAACCATCGTCCCAATATGGGTTTCGAGCAGTATGGCGGCTACCTGAATCTGGGCTATGACCTGAACGAGAATTGGAAGGCTTCGCTGAGTGGTAATGTGACGCATTGGAATGCTTCGAACCCTGGTGCTGAGAGCCAGCTGAAACTGGAGAACGACCAGTGGATTACCCGTGGTGAGGTATCAGCCACACTGAGCAACAACTATGGTTGTACCAGTGGTGCACTGAGCGTCTATTCGAACTTTGGACGCCATAAGATTAATGATGGCTATAATGCTGAAGGCGGTACTCCCCAGACTGACTTGTTCCGTTCGAAGGATGCCGTGTCTGGCGTTTCTTTGTACCAGTCAGCCCAGTTGTTTGAAGGCAACCGCACTACCGTTGGTGTTGACTATCAGCACATCTATGGACGTGCCTACTATACCAATCGTGAGACGGGTGAGGTGGTCAACACCCAGCAGCGTCAGATGCAGAGCTGTCATTCGCATGCCAATGATATCGCTGGTTATGTAGATTTCCGTCAGGACCTGACAGAATGGCTGACCATTGATGCAGGTCTGCGCTACGACCACCACTCTGTGGCTGGTAGCGAGTGGATTCCCCAGGGTGGTA
>JAEEGH010002153.1_pt1 | contig 53837 bp, 34 predicted proteins | sample 9134181 | NCBI WGS metagenome assembly JAEEGH01 (sample SAMN16246544, study PRJNA631951) | gut metagenome | biome: gut microbiome; feature: rumen; material: DP-attached | host: Bos | place: Iran: Karaj | collected 2018-10 | reverse complement strand
TGGCGTTCGGTAAGTATTACGCCACGGCGGTGTACGACAGCCATTTCATCGGTACCGAGGAGCTGGCGGACTTCATCCAGCGTCAGGCGTCGGTGAAGAAGTCGGACATCAAGGCCGTGCTGCAGGAACTGGGCGAGGCGATGAAGCACTTCTTCGAACTGGGCCAGAAGATCAAGCTCGACGGCATCGGTATCATGAAGGTCGGTTTCTCGTCAATTGGCGTCAACAAGGTGGAGGACTGCACGTCGGCCACCATCACCACGCGCCGTGTGCTGTTCCAGCCCGAGACGGAACGCGTCATCGTAGGCCAGGAGAAGAAGAAGGACGGCACCGTGAAGCAGAAGTACGTCAATGCCATCACGCTGCTGAAGGACGTGGTGTTCGAGGAGACGCACGACAACTCGATGAACGTAGAGCTAGAGGGAAGCCTCACCCCCGACCCCTCTCCAACGGGCGAGGGGAGCGAAAACCAGAGTGGCGGAGGGTCGAACACGAATGGCTCGAATGGCACGAATAGCGGCGACTCCGGCAATGGTGGCTCGCAGAGCGGATCGGGTGACAACGGCGGCGGCAGCGACGACGATGACTTCGGCACGGGAGCGTAAAAAAGGTTAGCGTATGAAGAAGAATGGTTTTTGGGAGGCGGTGCTGCGTATTGCGATAGCCGCACTGACAGCGGCACTGACCGCACTGGGCACCGCCAGTTGTAAAGGATACCTGGGACTTTTTTAAAGGTAAAAAAGTAAAAAGGTAAAGATGAGAGTTATTACATTAATCATTATTCACTGCAGTGCGGTGCGGCCCGACCAGACGAGTTCTGCGGCACAGATCGACAGTTGGCACAGAAAGGATAACCACTGGAAGTTCGGTATCGGTTATCACTACGTCATCCGTCGTAACGGAGAGATCGAAGAAGGCCGTCCGGAATGGATGATCGGCGCCCACTGCCTGCACCACAACAGCCACTCGATAGGCGTCTGCTACGAGGGCGGGTATGATGCCCGCGGTCAACCCGCCGACACGCGAACGGCTGAACAGAAGCAGGCCATGCGCACGTTGCTCGAACAGTTGCACCAGCGCTACCCCCGTGCGCTGATTGTCGGTCATCGCGACTTGGACCCCGCGAAGGACTGTCCGGGCTTCCCCGGCATCGCCAGCGAATATATGGATCTGCAGCCTAAATAGAAAAATCCCGCTCCTGTCAAAAGGGGCGGGATTTATTACTTTACCACAAATTTACGACCTTGTTGGATGTAGATTCCCTTCTCGAGCGCGTTGGAGGGAATTTGTATGCCATTGAGGCTGTAGAAGGGGAAGTCGTAGTGGTGGTTCACGTCGGGTAGGGTATGAATGGCGGTGTCGTCTGATTCGGCCCATGCCCAGCCCATTTGTCGCTGGGCCAGCAGGCTGCCTTCCTTACCCTGCAAAAAGGTCATCTCGGGCAGGTTGCCGTCGGCATCGCGGGGAGCGAAAAGTGTGGCGGGGTCTGTGGAGACGAACATGTCGGCAGTGACCGTAATGGCCGTCTCGGCAGGGGCAAAAGTGTTGTTCTCGATGGTGCATTGCGCTGCGTCGCAGTTGCGCAGGTGCAGGTAGTTGGCGCCCAGATAGAATGCCGAGAAACGGTGTGCACCGTCCAGTTGTAGGGCCGAGAAGTCGAATACGGGCCGTTCGCCGGGATAGCCCATGATACAGGTTCTTCTGCTGGCTGTTCCTGATTTCTCCAAGGCAAACACGTAGGCATAGGTGTTGTCGGTCTTCATCACTTGTTCGTCCGTCACATGGTATGTTCCGCCACGAAAGCAGATGGTGTCGCCATTCGATATCTTCTTGTAGGCTGCAGGCAGTGTTGCCATGGGGGCGTCGATAGTGCCCGCAGCATCGTCGTTGCCGTCGGTAGCCACATAGATTGTTTTGGCCTGCATGGTGGTCATCACCATTGCGAGGGCTGTCAGCAAAAGGATTCTATGCATCGTTATGATGGATTTGGTAGTTTGTTTGGATTAAAAATCCCCACAGTCACGAAGGCTGTGGGGATTGATATAGTGTGATAGATAGATATATTATCTAACAACAAATTTTTTACCCTGCTTGATGTAGATACCCTTCTGCAGAGCGTTGGGGTTCATCTGTACACCATTGAGGTTGTAGATAGGAGCGTTGTGGTCAGAAACTACCTGGTTGTAGTTGATAGTCTCGATGCCAGTGCCGTTCTTCGGAGTGAGAACAGTTACGCGAGAGATGGCGGTATCGATACGATAGAGCTGGAAAGTCTGCAAGCCAGTGTAAACCTCCTTGGCAGCTCCCAGATCCTGCTGCAGCCATTCAGCCTTAGCAGCTTCGGGATCAGTGCCAGCAGCGAAGTCACCGTGGTTAGCTGTGTTACCATAGCCGCCCAGCTTAGAAACGATGATGAATTCCTCATCGGTCAGACCGTCAACACCCAGTGTAGCATTCTGGACGCGAATATTTCCGTAGCCAACACCAGCGGGGTCATAAGCTTCTGCATCACCCTGAACACCGGGGAATACAAAGCCGACACCAATGAATATCTGTACATTGACAGAACCACCGGCAACACCATTGGCATCGACCAGAGGATTGCCACTCTCATCACAAGAAGTAGCAACAATACCGTCGTTGTAGTGCCATGTGTAGAGCGGAGCAAACATAGAGTGAGCCACCTCCTGAGTCAGCTTAGACTGCAGGAAACGATAGCGCTGGATAGGAGTCAGACCAGCCTCAGAAGCACCGTATACGGGATAGTTAGTCCAAGTAGGATTGCCATCATCGTCGGTCTCACCAGTAGCGATACGGTAGTACAGACGCTGTCCGGAAGTCCAAGTGCTCTCACCACCGCCTGAAGCAGCGTCCAATGCGCCCTTGTCCTCGAAGCCTTTAGCTACCAATTCGTCAATAGTCATGTGCTGGAAGTCGATAACGCTCTTCTCCACGAACTCTGTCTCGTTGACCTCAGTCATCACTGAACTTGCAAATCCTTGAGCAATCACATTTACGGTCAGGATACCCTTGCCGTTAACACTTACCTTCTCGCCAGAGAATTTTTCCTCTGCACTGGCAACGACATTATTATTCTCGTCTTTGTATTCATAAGAGATATAAAGTGTTGGCTTGGTGGGAACATCCTCATTGCTTACCGTGATGGTGTATTCCTTAGCGTAGCCTACAGCGGCATTGGTAATAGTTATTGTTGCTTGAGGCAGCTGGAAGATTGAACAGTCAACCTCTACAGTTTCTTTCTCTGAAGTGGCTGTACCAGAAGTGGTCCATGCCTCGAGTGTACCGGAAGTGGTGGTGGTGTACTTGTAAACGCCACCCTCAGTGTCACCATAGAGCACTTCAATCTCTGTGCCATCGGTACCCTTAACGTGCAGAACTTCCTCTTCCTGGAAGGAGATAGAGTAGGTGCGCTCTTCGTTAAAGACACCAGTCAGAGCTACAGAAGGCTTGTTGGCAATGTCGTAGTCGGTAATCACCTGAACCTTGATGTTGTCAATCTGAACGACACTGTAGTAACGTGCGTCGTAGATGTTCATACCAGCGGCCAGCATGTCGGTACCTTCAGCAAACTCGCGTGTACCAGAAGCAAACTCTGTCTCGCCAGTCAGCTGGTCAACAATACGCCAAGCCATCTTACGGTTTGTAACGTCAAAGTCCAACAGCACTTTGAACCAAGCACCACCGCTGACAGCGAACGTGTTAGCAGCGTCGCCGTTGATGAAGAACAACTCGTGGTTGTCGGCACTCTCAGTAACAGAGAACAGCGTGTTGTCCTTGGCATGCAGCACACCATTGTTACCAGCGGGCTTTGCACCAGAGAAGATGGAAATCTCAGTACCGAACTGGTTGTTGGCAGGAGTAGCGTATGCCCACTCGAATTCAACATGATATGTTCCATTTACCAGTTGGTCAGTATAAATGTCTGACCCCCAGACGTTGTAGCAGCTACGACCATTGTTGCCACCAAGTGAGAACTGGAAATAATTACCATACTCGTCACCGGTAATTGACATACCAGCAGCAAGGTTAGGCGATGTCCAGCCTAAAGATGCAGGGTCACCTGACTCGAAGTCCATCTTCAACAGGTTCTTAGTACCTGCGTTGGCAGAAAGCGTGAATACTACTGCCATCAAAAGGAGATAAAATTTCTTCATAAAAAAAGTTTTGTTAGTAAATATTAAAAATAAAGTTGTTCGTTTTAAGTGCAAAGGTAGGAAAAAAACGCTAAAGCGCAAACATTCCTATTGTTTTTTTACTTTTTTTAAATGTAGGCAGGACGCGCAGGCCCTGCCTACATCCATGAGGCTTACCATCCAGGATTCTGTGTCAACACACCTCCGGACTTCTGAATCTCACTCTGCGGGATGGGGAAGAAGTTCATTTTGTCGTCCCACTGGCGGGTTTCCAGCGTTCCAGGAGTATAAGAAATGTTGTCGCCCGATTTGGTAATGGTCATCTTACGGATGGTCTTGAAGTAGTCGGCACCTTCCTTCCAGCGACGCACGTCGAAGAAGCGGTGTCCCTCGAATGCCAGCTCCACGAAGCGCTCATTCTCGTACTTCTTCTTAAATTCGCTGGCGCTCAGACCTGTAGCTATGTTGGGCTGTCCGGCTCGGGTGCGAACGATGTTGATGGCCTCGGCTGCCGTCATGTTCAGTCCTGTAGCTGTCGTATAGCCGTCGCCCGTATAGTTAAGCATGGCCTCAGCATAGTTCAGATAGAGCTCGGCCAGACGGAACAACACGTAGTTGTGGTAGAAGGCGTTGGCACCTGTAGCACCGATGACGGTTGCCGGGTTGCAATACTTTTTCAGGTAATAGCCTGTCGTAGTGGCATAGGTGATGGGCGCCGCATTAGCACCGCCGGTATAGATTTCCAGCGGGTTTGGATTGGCATTGGGCCATTGTTCACCGTTGACAGCCACAATCCATGACAGTCGCTTGTCGCGGTTGGCATAAGGATTCTGGGGATCATAGCCACTGTCAGCATCGGTGATAGCCTTGCCATTGGTCATCTCGAAGGCATCAACCAGATTTTGTGTCGGGCAGTTGCCACCGCCGGCATTCTCCATGCCGATGGGGAAGTTGTACTTCTCGAAGGCATTGCTGGCCGTCATGGAGTTCTGGCGACGTGTGAAGATAATCTCCTTGGTGTCCTTGTAGTTGTCGGACTGGAAGAGTGACATGTAGTCAGCCACCAGACTCATGCTGCGTGCCTTACATGCATCAATGGCTTCCTTACAGCGCAAGGCAGCCTGATACCAGCGTTCCTTGTCACCCGACGGATTGAACAGCGGGCTGGCATAGTAGAGTGCAGCGCGCGCACGCAGTGCCATTACAGCCAGATTGTTGGCACGTCCGTTTTCTGCCACTGACAAAGCCATGTTACCCAGACTGTTGTAGTCGGTAATGATGCTGTCCTTAATAGCAGCACACTCCGTGTCGATGAACTTGAAGATAGTATCTGCAGGTACACGTGGCAGGCTATTGGCCTCAGCAGCATCCATATTGCTGACCTTCAGGGGAACGTCTCCATATTGGCGCACCAGTGTAAAATAGAAGTAGGCACGCGCCCAACGGGCTTCCCATCGGTAGTTGTTATACTGGTACATCTCCTTGAGGTAGTCCACATCGAGCTTGTAGTCGGGGAAGGTCAATCCCTGGAATTCGTCAAGTAGCAGGTTGCAATAGCTGATGCCCTTGTAGGCCGAAGTCCAGATGGAATTCTTGGCATTCGACGGTCCCCAGGCGCCATTGTAGAAGTCCTCAATGGCATTGCCGGCATGTGAATAGGCCGATTCGTCGGTAGCAGAACTCAACATGGCTCCATTGTAGTTGCCGAAGTCATAGTCCAGCTGCTGATAGATGGTAGTGGTAAAGCCGCCCACACGGCTGAACATTTCCTTGATATAGTCAGCATCATCTACCTTGTACTCATGATAGTCCATCTTGTCGCCGCAAGAGGAAAGTGCCAGGAGTGCGAAAGCACTGATGAAATATTTCTTGAGTTTCATAATCTTCAATTGTTTTAATGTCTATATGATTACAATGTTACAGCCAATCCTAAGGCAATGCTGCGTGTCAGCGGGTTGGTGGCTCCATAGGAGGCGGCATCTACTTCGTCGATATGATCGGCGGTGAAGAGGTCGGTACCGCGGACATACACCTTGGCGGTCTTGATATACTTGGTCTTCTCGAGCAGGCTGCCAGGGAGATTGTAGTAAACCTCTACATTGCGCAGTTTCAGGTAGGAACGGTCGCGCAGCCAGAAAGTACTTGGCTGGTAGTTGTTGGCATTACTGCTGGAACTCAGACGCGGAAATTCTGCGTTGGCATTGTTGTTTGCGGGACTCCAGCGGTTGTCATAGACGTGCTGTGCAAGGCTGGTGTTATTGATAAGGCCCCAGTAGTAGCCCGAGGTGTTGAGCACTGCCGAGTAGCGGCCTACACCCTGGAACATGGCATCAAAGCCCAGTCCCTTCCACTCTGCACCGATATGGAAGCTGTAGAACAGTTCGGGACATGCCGTGCTATAGCCAATCTTGCAGACGTCGTTGGCATCGATGACACCGTCTTCGTTGACGTCGCGGTACTTGATGTCGCCAGGACGTACGGTAGAGAAGGTCTGCGTGGGCCATGCGTCAATTTCAGCCTGACTGGTGAACAGTCCTTCTGCGATGAGTCCGTAGGTGGAACTGAGCGGATTACCAGTCTGGACGAGGTTGCTGTATACACGTGGTTCCTCGGCCTGATCCTTGATCTCGTTCTTATAGGTCATCAGGTTGGCACCGATGTTGAAGGTGACCTCACCGAAAGTCTTGCTATAATCAGCAGCGACCTCGAAGCCGTGCTGCGACACCTTACCCTGATTCAGGTAGGGGGCATCGAAACCGATAAGAGCCGTATAGTAGCCGGCACCCGATACCCAGATGTTGTTGCGTGTCTGTGTGAAGAAGTCGACTTCAAGGTTCAGTCCGTCGAACAGGCGGGCGTCAATACCGACATTGAAGCGCGTAGACTTCTCATGGCTGGGATCGGGCGTAGCCATCTGTCCTAACGTTGTCGGGCCATACATGTTAGCTCCATAATCGCTGGTCAGCACATAGCCGCCGCCGGCCTGCGAATAGGACTGTGTATAGTAGGTCCACACGTTGTCGCCAGGCAGATAGTCGGCATTGGTCAGACCGATGCTGGCACGCAGTTTCAAGAAGTTGACAAACTTGACATCCTTCATGAAGTCCTCCTGTGACAGCACCCAGCCAGCCGAGAAGGTGGGAGCAAAGGCCCACTTCGTGCCAGGAGCCAGACGGCTGCTGCCGGAATAGATGAGTGCGAGGTCAGCGAGATAACGGTTCTTGTGTGCATAGTGTGCCCATGCCGACCAGTTCTGTCGGTAGATGGCCGCATTGACACCTGTCGTATTGACATATTCGTAGTCGTATTTCAGCTGGGCATACAGATAGTCGTTGTCAGTCAGTTTCCGGTCGAAATTCAGACCGGCCTGAATTGTGAGACGGCGCTGATAGCTGTTGGTATTGGCATCCTTGCCCATCGTACCGTCTGCACCTCCCGACCAATAGTCACCCTTGACAGGCGCTCCGTTTTCCCATCCAGTAACAGGATAGTTACCATAGATGTATTCACGGCTGTGGTTCTCATAGAGGGTAGAGTAGATGTCATAGCCCAGACGTGCTGTGAAGCTCAGACCCTCAATCCAGTATTTCAAATCCTGCTGTAAGGTCATGTCGGCAAATAAAGCGCGCTCATGAATCTTATAGTAGGCAGCATCGGTCGATTGTCCCATTGGGTTCAGCGTACCGGCATAGGTAGACGTTCCACCCCAGTCGCCTGTCTCGCTCTTGATGGGGAAGGCATTGGACGGCAGTCCGTAGATGGTGCTCCACAGGTCTGTCTGGTTGCCCGGACGCGACATCTCGCTCAGCACACCGAGCAGGTTGACCTTCAGGTCAGTGGTCGGGGTGAGGTCGATGTCCAGATTGGTACGCAGGTTACCACGCACGTACTTGTCCTGAGTGGAGTAGCCGTCATTGTTGTTGAAATTCTTGATGAATCCCTTGTCAGAGAGCAGGTTCACCATGGTGAAGTAGCGGAACTTCTCGCCACCACCCTTGAACTCGACGCCTATCTTGTTGGTGGCGCCGCTCTTGCGGAACGTCTCGTCGACCCAGTTCACGTTGGGATACTGGAAAGGATAGTTGCCACTCTGGTAGGCAGCAACCTCCTGTGCAGTGTAGCGCTCGCCCAGTCCCTCATTGGCATAGGCCTCGTTCATGGCGCTGGCATAGGTGGCTGCATCGATGAACTTAGGACGGTTAATCTGCATATTAAACAGGTGGTCATAAGTTACCTTGATGCTATTGCTGTTGTACTTGCCTCGCTTAGTGGTAATCTGGATGGCACCATTGATACCTTTGTATCCATAGAGTGCCACGGCTGCGGCATCCTTAAGAATGGTAACATGGTCGACTTCCTCAGGACTGACTAACGTGATGTCGCGCTCAATACCATCCACCATGATGAGTGGAGAGTTGTTGTTCAATGTCTGTAAGCCGCGAACATAGAAAGTGGGGTTGGCGGCATAGTAAGTACCGGCACCGTCGAGCGATATCAAGCCATTGCCCTGACCGAGGATGGAATTGCCAATGTTCTTGGCAGAGCGCTTATCCACGGTTTCATTCGTGATGACAGAAACAGAGGCTGTTGACTGGGCACGGGTGAAGTCCTTGTTGGCTCCCACCTCAATGACCTGGTCTACGAAGCTGATGCCTGTGCTGTCTTGCTGTGCTGCTGCCGGCAGACTCATACCAGCCAGCAGTGACAACAGAAATATATTTCTTTTTTTCATAATCATTCTTTCTTAATTCTTAATTCTTAACTCTTAATTCAAGAATTACCATCCAGGATTCTGAACCAGTCCATAACCCTTGTTGATTTCCGTAATGGGCAACGGGAACAGGAGCCACTTCTTGACATCCGTCGAGTTGGGATCCATGTCCCACTGCACACGGGCACGGTTGAACAACTGGAAACGCTGGTAGTCGAAATTTCTGGGCTCAGCAATACCGTTGTCCTTGTGGGAACCTTTCCATGGTTCATAGCTGCGCACCCATTCGCCCTTACTGTTCTGCAGCAGGCGGAAGGTCACCAGACCATGCAGTTTCTTGGTAATCCAGTCGGTACGCTTGTAGCGGATCATGTCGTAGTAGCGGTTGTTGCTCAGGCCGAGCTCACAGGCACGCTCGCGGAGGATTTCCTCAATGAGATTGTCCTTGTCGGTGGTCAGGTTAAGTTTTGGATTCCTAACAGCCAAACCGCCCATACCAACACGTGCACGAACCACGTCAACCTGCTTGATGGCTTCTGCCAGCTGGCCGCATTGTGCCAGACACTCGGCATACATCAGATACATCTCATTAAGACTCAGATATACCCAGTGCATAAACTTACGGTGGAACTCCTCACCGAGGGTATAGCGGATATGTCCAAAGCCGGTAGAGAACGGACGTGTCAGCTTCTCCTGCAGTGCAAGGTCGTATTCCTTGGTAGAGCTGTTGTAAGTGGCACTCATAGCATCGCCCTGACCATCGTAACCACCTACCCAAAGCTCGTATTTGTCGCCGGTAGGTGTACCTGACGTCCAGTCAAACTGGTAAGTCATACCATTAACGAGGATATTCTCATAGAGGCGGGGATCGCGAGAAGGAGTGACAGCAACGGCGCCACCACGACCTACGGTATACTTGTAGAACAGCTGACCGCTGGTACCGGTAATCTTACCCTTGATAGAGTCGCTCTCCCAGTCGAAAGGCGTGCCATCGCTCCAAGGGAACATACTCATGTACTCGAGTGTGGGATGATAGGCTGAACGGTGGATACCTGACAGAGGATTAGACCAGTTCCACCATGAATAGGTTCCCTGTGAGCCATATACGGTAGCTACGCGAGTGGAATGCAGCACTTCGCGGCTTCCCTCGTAAATATAGCCCATGCGATAGGCCTGGCGATAGCCGTTGGCATTCTTGGAACAGTTCACGTCGGCAGGCTCCCACAGCTTGTAATAGCCTTCAGCATTCAGACGGTTGAAGAAGTCCTGACAGGCCTGTAAAGCCTGCTGCCAGCGGTTGGCATTATAACCGCCGTGCCAGACAAGGTGCTTCTGCTCGGCCTCGGTACTTCCTCCGAAATAACCTTGATCGCTATTATACAGAGGCGATGCAGAGAACATCAGGATCTTTGCCTTGAGGGCCATAGCACCTGCTGCTGTCCAACGGCCAGTGTTGTTCGTTGCATCAGTATCGGTCGTAGAGCCGTTATATGCCCAACGCAAGTCGGGAATAGCCTCATCCAACAGGTTTGTCATAAATATTACTGTAGAGTCTACTGAGGCACGTGGCATCTCGTAGGAACCCTCACTACCCGTGAAGGGGTGGTCGATAATGGGCAGACCGCCGTAGACGCTGAAGAGGTCAAAATAGCGAGCTGCAATCAGACACTTGGCCTGGGCAACCATGTTTGCCTTCTCTGCCTCGGTAAGGCCGGTCACTCGGTCGATGTTCTCAATCAGCAACCATGACTGACGGACAGCCTCCCACACATAGTCTTTGGTGAAGCTGATAAGCGGCTCCAAATTGGCCGTCATCGTACCAGAATAGTAGGTATTATAGATAGCTGTCGAGTTGTAGTGCGTCTGGTAGCAGTCGGTCAAACCATCCAGTTTGCCATAGTAGGGATTCTGGCTGATGGCGGTGTTCTGGCCGAAAGGCAATCCGTAGTATTGCAGGGCGTAAATGCCGGTAAGGAACTGACGGGTGTACTCTGGATTGCTGAATACGGAGTCGATGGTCAGTGTTCCGCCAGGCTGTTTCTCAATGAAGGCGTCACCGAACTTGACGTCGTCGGTACATGCGGTGAACGCCATGCTGCCTACCATCAGCGTCACCACTCCTGTTATGATTTTATGATATAGTTTCATTTTTGTATACCTTAATATATAATATAATGCTTGCAAGAATCAGAATCCTAACTTAAGACTTGCCGTATAGGTACGCTGCAAGGGATAAGAGGGAGCGTTGCTGGCGCGTGCCTCAGGATCACCCCAAATATACGGAGAGAAGGTCAGCAGGTTGTAGCCGCTCAAAGCGAGCTGCAACTGGTTGAGACCCAACTTCTTCATGAACGGGAAGTTGAAATCGTAGGCAATCTGAAGGGTCTTCAGACGCAGGTACTTTGAGTCCTTCTCGTAAAGAGTAGAGTTCGCATAGTTCTGGTCAGCGTTTGCCCATGTAGCACGGGGATACTCGGAATCCTGCGAGGGATTATCAGCAGTCCAGGTGTTGTCGATATGGTATTGCAGCAAGCCACCATAAGTGGTATTACCAGCTGCCGTAAACGGGCGGCGGAAAACGTCACTGATGAGTCGGCTGACATTCCATGCGCCAGTTAGCTGGGCATTGAAGGTAAAGCCTTTCCAGTTACAGCCCAGCGAAAGACCGGCAATGTATTCCGGATCGTCAGTATAACCAAGTCCTACTTTGGCATCATTGGGGTCTATCTTTCCGTCCTTATCAAGGTCGACGTAGACAGCATCACCAGGCTTCAGCTCACTGACAAACTGTTCGGGGAAGGGAGAGCCAAATTCTTTCTCGTAGTCGGCTTCCGCACCCTCGTAGTAGAACTTCCAGAACTGATACAGCGAACGTGAACCGATACGATGTCCCTTGGTGTACATGTATTCATTCTTCTGAGGAGCCTGACGGTTGACAATGATTTCGTTCTGGTTGTGCGACAAATTCAACTTGGCCCAATAGCGGAAATTCTTGCCAATCTTGTCCTGCCAGTTCAGCGAGAGTTCCCATCCCCAGCTATCGACCTCACCGAAGTTGGTGTAAGGAACGTTGAATCCCAGCATGCCAGGAACTGTCATGTCTTGTGCGAGAATGTCCTTACGGTGCTCCCTATAATAGTCGAAGGTAGCGCGCAGACGGTCGTCGAGGAAGTTGATGTCAACACCATAGTCCTGCTTGAAGGCTTTCTCCCACGACACGTCGGGATAGTTTTTCGAAGCCTCAACAGCACCTTTCGATGTTGTACCGTTCTCAATACCGAAGTTGTAACCGAAGGCACCCGTGTCCTTACCGGTACGTTCCAACAATGCACTCTGATTGACATTGTATGGGTCAGCAATGTACATGAATCGCTTTGCGTTCACCTTATCGTTACCGACGAGACCCCAAGAGGCGCGGAGCTTCAAGAAGCTGACGACCTTTTTGATGGGCTCGAAGAACGGCTCGTCGCTCATCACCCAACCAATAGAACCGGCAGGGAATGTACCGAAGCGTTTACCGGGAGCGAAGTTCTCGGAACCGTTGTAACCGATATTGAACTCGGCCATATAACGGTTCTTCCAGTCGTAGGTGACACGTCCTACAAATCCGACGTATGTGCGGGGAATGTCAATATAGATATTTCCGTCGCCATCGGTCTTGTAGTATTCCTTGCTCTGGTTGTAGAGGGCAAGGGCGGTAATGGTGTGATCGCCAAAGGAACGGTTGTAATTGAACGAACCCTCGATATACCAGTCACGTCCTTTGCCGTAGGCGTAAGAATAGGTGGGATCAACATCGGAACCACTCTTGCGGTATTGAGTAGGCTGTGTCATGATGTTGCCGCTCTCATCGTAAATGATATTTCCTTCTGAATCGCGTTGAGCCAACACTACCGGAGTGTAAGTGGCAACACCGGCGGTCAGCGTCTTGGTGACAGCATATGAGCTGTTGTAAGAACCCTTGAGCTTCAATGACAGACCCTTGGTGATGAAGTCCAGTTTCTGGTCAAGAACCAAGTCCATCGAGAGCTTGTTGTTATTGTAATGGAAAGCACCGGGCTGATAAGCATAATAGGTCATGGGTGAGTCACCGATAAAAGGAAGGGTGTTACCATCTTCATTATCTGCGCCCACGTTGGTATTAACAATGTAACGTCCGTCAATGATACCGGGACTGCAGAATGGTGTAGCCTGATAGATGGCTTTAATCATACCACCGGAACCCTGACCGGTCTTGGGCTTAGCGGAGTCGTCAACCTTACCAGCAATATTAAAGCTCAACATCGTTGTCTTAGTGACGTTGATGTCGAGGTTTGAACGGTAGTTGAAACGTTGATACTGGTAACCATAGTCCCATGACTTACCGAATTCCTTGAAGATACCGTCCTGGGTCATCATACCTGCAGAGATGAAGTATTTAACGGTTTTGTTACCTCCGGAGATATTGATGTTGTGCTGTTGTTGTAGGGTCACATCTTTCATGATGTACTCGTCCCACTTCATGCTTGGGAAACGGATAGGGTCACTGCCGTCCTTGAATTTCTGGAGAACAGAGGCAGAGAACATGGGGTCTTTTCCATCGTTTGCCAACATCTGATTATAGAAAGTACCATAATCGTAAGATGATGCCTGTTCAATCATCTTGGTAGGCGTAACGGCCGAGAAAGAGGTGTTGATGGATATCTTGGCCTTACCTTCGGCACCGCGCTTAGTGGTAATCAGGATGACACCGTTAGCACCGCGTACACCGAATACAGCGGTGGCGGAAGCATCCTTCAGCACGGTAATGCTTTCGATTTCGTTGGGGTCAATATCCCACATTTCACGTTCTACACCATCTACTTGGATAAGTGGTGCAGAATCAACCCATGTGGCCTGACCACGGACAAAAATACTGGCAGCATCCGAACCAGGCTCACCAGAGTACTGCACGGTAGTTACACCGGACAGCTGACCAGCCAGCACGTTGTTCACCGAAGATACCGGCGTACGCACCAGGTCTTCGGCCTTGACAGACGACAAGGCACCGGTGACGGTGACTTTCTTCTGCACACCATAAGCCACGATTTCTACGCCCTGCAGCATGGTAGCTTCTTCTTCGAGCGTAATCTTCATGTTGGCAGAAGCCTTGACAATCAGTTCTTTGTAGCCGACGTAAGAGATTTTCAACTGGGTGCCTGGATTCACTTTCAAAGTGAAGTTACCGTCGAAGTCGGTCACTGTTCCCTGAACAGTCTTTCCACCTACGATAACAACGCTGGCACCAATAATTGGTTCACCTTGGCTGTCGACGACCGTACCACTGATGCTTCCTTGCTGCTGTTCGGCTGCATAAGCAGTCTGTAAACCCAACATGGGAGGGGTGAACAGCATGGCAGAGCACATCAATGCCATGGGCATGACAGTCCTCTTCAAAAGATTCGTTTTGTTCATACAGTTAATATTAGTAGATCTACTTTTCTTTTTGCTTTAGCGAGTGCAAATATAAACATTTTTTATAAAATGGAAAAACTTTTTGCCTTTTTTTTAATAAAAACGCGCGGGAATTCAAAAAAAACGTGTACTTTTGCAGTAGAAATTCACTAAAATAAATCAAAAACATGAAAAAGATGAGAATAACGATTGCTGTCGTAATGGCTATGTTGTCGCTATCAACGATGGCTCAGGTGACCGACCGTAAGGGTGTAAAAGACGTCAATGGTGTGGTGGACAATACCCCTGACAGTATCGCCAAGGCCATGACGGCCCGTCCGGTACCTGGTTCGAGCCGAAAGGGGAACAATCCCGTGCTCTTCCTGATTGGCAATTCCACGATGCGTACAGGAACCTTGGGTAATGGAAACAACGGTCAGTGGGGTTGGGGCTACTATGCCCATGAGTACTTCGACCCGACAAAGATTACCGTCGAGAATCAGGCGTTGGGTGGCATGAGCAGTCGTACGTTCTACAACAAGCTATGGGAACCCATCCGTCAGGCCATCCGTCCTGGCGACTGGGTGATTATCTCGATAGGTCATAACGATAACGGGCCGTATGATGAAGGCCGTGCCCGTGCCAGCATTCCTGGAGTTGGGTACGATACGCTGAATGTGACTATCAAAGAGACTGGCGAGAAGGAAACCGTCTATACCTATGGCGGTTATATGCGAAAATACATCAGCGACGTTCGTGCTCAAGGCGGTTTCCCCATCCTAATGTCGCTCACGCCGCGTAATGCTTACGACGAGCAGGATAAGATAGTTCGTAAACAGCATACACAGTGGCAGATGCAGGTGGCTGCCGAGGAGGGTGTGCCGTTTGTTGATTTGAATGAAATATCCGGACAGAAGTTGGATAGTTATGGAAAGTGGAAGACCGATTATCATTTCTTCCTCGACAAGATACATACCAGCCGTTTTGGAGCAATGATGAATGCCCGTTCTGCTGCTGAAGGCCTGATGGCGAGCCATAATCCGGCACTAAACCCGCTGAAGGCCATGATGCGTAATGTGCAGCTGCCTGTCTATGAACTGACGCGTACGGAGGGTAAGCCAGTCGTATTTATCACAGGAGACAGTACGGTAAAGAATGCAGACAAAGATAAAGATGGTATGTGGGGCTGGGGAGCAGTAGCCAACACCGTGTTCGACGAGTCAAAGATAGACATTGTGAATGCAGCGATGGCTGGTCGCAGTTGCCGGTCATACTTGAACGAGGGCCGCTGGGAACGAGTGTACAACTCGCTGAAGCCTGGTGACTTCGTGCTGATTCAGTTTGGACATAACGACATCGGTGCCATCGACAAGCCGAAATACCGTGCTGCCATTGCATCGGGCAAGGATACGTGCCACGTCTACCGGATGCTGGCTGCCCAGGAGGATGTGACGAAGCAGAATGTCATCGACCAGAAGCTGAAGTCGAACACACAGGTGGGCAGTTACGAGGTAGTTTACTCGTTCGGCTGGTATCTGAAAAAATTCATTCAGGACGTAAGAGAAAAGGGCGCTACGCCTATCTTGGTATCACTGACGCCACGCAACGAATGGACTGACGGCAAGATAGAACGCCGCAACGACACCTATGGCAAATGGTATCGTGAGGTAGTCGAGGAAACGGGCGTTGAGTTTGTAGACCTGCATAACATCACGGCCGACTTCCTGGACAAGAAGTGTGGCAAGAAAGAGAAGGCCATGAAATATTTCAATCATGACCATACGCACCCGTCGCTGTTAGGTGCCAAGACCAATGCACAAAGCATTGCCAAAGGACTGCGCGACAACAAGAGTCCATTGGCCGCCTATCTGAAGAAGTAATTTTTAGAAGTTAGAGAAGTTAAAGAAGTTAGAGAAGTTACTGGGGAATGACTTCCAGCATGTAGATGGCATCGAGCGACCACATGGCCGCATCGTTGGTAGAAAGGCCTTTGCGAGGAGCCAATAGCGAGTTCCAAACGAAGGCCTTTCGCTGTGTGTCACGATCGAGCCAGGCAGCATAGGCGTCCAGTCGGCGGACAGGGAAACGGTTCTTACGCGTTTGCCAGGCCATGTCGCGATAGCGGCGGGCATGGTCGAGCCAACACTTGTTGAATGCGGCGTTGTTGACCATTGGTAACAGTTCGTTCATCACCTCGAAACCACCCATGATACTCAGTAGGTGGCTGGTGCTGCGCAGTTCCTTGGGACCGTCGTAGCTGAGACGGCCTGTGGCAGGATCGTAGCCCTTGGCCAGATTACCTGTGAAGATGCCATCCTCCAAGGCTGCAATGGAACTCATTCCTGCCTGAATCTTGTCACGATAGTATGTGTTTCCCGTACGTTCCCATTCCGTCATCCAGTTGCCTGCATAGGCCACCCAGTCAGGGCCTACGCGCAGGCGGGCAGGTGCTGAGCAGGGATATTGCTCCTTGGGCTCTGCCAATCGCATGGGATCCAAATGATACAATAGCGTATCGGCATCGGTCTGGGCGTGCATCAGGTCGCCTATCCGTTCGTCGGCAGTGAGATAATAATAATAGCGCAGGAAACCCGATTGCGAAATGCGGGCCTCCTTGGCACCACAGCCCCAGTGGCTGACATTATGACGGCTGCCCAATGGAGCAAACGGACCGATATGATAGGTGTCCACTTCGCTGTTGTGACGCGTCATGGCTTCGGCCATGCGCCAGATGTCAGGACGACCACTACGCAGGAACATCATCCACAACCAAGTGGGGGAAGCCAGTTCGGTGTTGTCCCAGGCATAGCCGCCCACATCGTAGCGCCATTCGCCACGCTCAGGGTCGTAGGCATGCATGAAGTCGCCGTAGTTCCAAAAACCATACCATTTGTGACGCTCCGTCTCTTGTTGATAGATGCGGATATATTCATCGAGGCGGTCTTCCACCTCTTGATGTTTTGTAGGCAACGACCAGATGCCGAAAGCCCTACGGCTGTGCAGATATTCGGGCGTGGGCAACAGGCGGTTCTCGTCGTCCAAGAGGGCAATCTGCTTCGCTGCTTCCTGCTGTCCATGATAACCATCCTGCGGCAACAGCCACAGTTCGCTGGTGCGGGCAATGCCGTAAGGTGTGCTCATGCTTTCCTGCACGTCCTCGTAGCTTTCCAGGAGGCCATGAGCAATGGTGTCGTAGTGGCAGAGATTCATGGGCTCGGCCTCAGGGCTCCACAGGTAAAGCGTCAGGTGTGTTTCCTCGCTGCGGGCGTCGCTGACCTCGATGCTGGAAGGGTAGGACTGCCAGAAGTCCTTCAGTCTGACGGCCAGTCCTCCTTCTGTGTCTCCTACAAAGGCGTAGCCAGGAGCGCGACAGCCCGTCAGCGTGCCTATCCAGGGTGACTGGTCGGTGGCTCGCTTGCGAATGGAGAAAGCATTGTCGGTCAGCTGTGAGAGTCGGAATCCGTCCCATTGTGCCCAATGGTCGATGAGTGCCTGCCCCATCTTGTCGAAGGCCTCACGAGGCGGAATGCGCTGTCCGCGCATCTGGTCCAGTTGAATGTTCTGTTGTTGGGGGATGCCTCGTCCTTCTTCTGGTGGCGATTGGCGCAGACGTAACTCGCGTCGTCCGTCCAAGGGCTGAACGGGTTCTGCCCATATGCTGTCTGGCGACAGGGCAAAAGCCACATGTCGGTTATAGGCCTCGGTGTGCATGGGGATGCCGAAACGAATACCCAGAGAAGCAATAAAGTCCTTGGTCTGTTCACCGTCGTACGTGAAGGTGTGAGTCAGCTTGATTTGTTCGCTGCCCTGCCAGAAATGAAGGCGTACCGTGAAAGGCAGCCAGTGGCGCTGGCCGTCGCTGTGGGTGCCGTCGATTCTGACTATGGCATCCACCAGACTCTGCCGTTCTACGTATACCTTATTAATATGCGACAGGTATTGCCCTCGCGTTGTCGTGGCAGTCAATAAGGCACTGCCGCCAACACGCTTTTCGTCGAGCACCATGCTGTCGATCAGGTGTTGTCCGCTTTTGGGTAACCAGACGCGTAGCCTGCCTGTATTCACCATCAGGCGAAGTCCTTCGTCTTGGATGGTGATAGGTTGAGTGAGTTTGGCCTTTTTTGATGCTTTGACAACCTTCAACGATTGTTTTCCTGCCACAGCCGACAGGGCGGCCCACTTGACGGAACCGTCTGGCCATGAGGCTGTTACCCATGCGTCGGAGGGTGTGCCGTCAGCCAAAGCCAAGAGACTTGCATCCTTCAGCTCCCCTTGTCGGAAAGGAATGCCGAACGTGACAGGCTGTGCCGTTTGTGGCTGATGGAGCCAATGTAACGGTATGCCGGTTGTGAGGACATCGTTATTCAGTCGACGGGTCTGGAAATTGGTGATACGGGTGCGCGACAGCGTTGTGCGGAAACCAAACCAACCATTTTGTAGTGGGGTGGGGTCCAGATAGTCAACAATCAGCTCTCCGTCCATATAGAAACGCGTCCTACCATCCAGACTCTCTATTTTGACGTGGTACCAGTGATTAGGTTGCAACAGGTGTGCCGCATCAGTGTATTCCTTTAAAATAGCCGGACGGAAAGCCGTGCTGTCAACGCCGCGTTCGTCGCCAGTATAACGGCGGAAGCGGGTTGTGGAATTGTGGTTACCGCCATACCCCAAGTAGTACATTTGCAGGGTGTAGCATCGCACAAAGATGCCGCTACGCCATTGTTCACGGCTCCAGATGTCGCGTTGTTGAGGGTCGCCAGCCAGCCAGAAACAGTTCAGGTCGCTCAGACGGTCGCCTGCCTGCCCTTCGTCCACGACTTGTGCATCGTATTCTACCACCATATTGGTCGACAATTGCTGCCTGCGCCAGAGCGTTAACCCCTTGGGAGAAAGCAGTTCACAGGTGTCGCCTCGAAACGAAATCCGATAGTCGGGCGACTCTGATTCCACCTTCCAGTATTTCTTGAAATCTTTCTGATTCAGACCGGACTGGGCCATGAGAGGCCATGAAAAGAATAAGAACAGGAGTTGCAGTATAAGTCTTACAGTCATAGTAGTCGAGTTTTTTTTGATTTGTCACTGCAAAAGTAAGAAAAAAAAGCGAAATTCGTGCATTTTGCATAAATTATGATAAGAATTTGTGTGATTATCCAACAATTTTTGTACCTTTGTAACCTCTATATAGAACAAACTACAATTAAAACAAATGGAAAACAAAGCGTATTTCTTTGCTGTCGACCTGGGTGCTACCAGTGGACGTACTATTATTGGCAGTATAGCCGACGGACGACTGGAACAGGAAGAAATTACCCGTTTCCCCAACAATCTGATAGAAACGGGAGGACATTTCTATTGGGACATCTATGCCCTGTATTTCGAGATGATTCGCGGACTGAAGGAGGTAGCCCGCCGAGGACTGACCATTACCTCTATCGGTATTGACACGTGGGGCGTAGATTTCGTGTTTATTGGTGATGATGGCGCTATTCTGCGCAATCCCATGGCCTATCGTGATCCGCACACCTTCGAAGCCATCGACGATTATCTGAAGCATGTCATATCGCGTCAGGAGGTCTACGACATCACGGGAATCCAGTTTATGAACTTCAATTCTTTGTTCCAGCTGTATGCCATGCAAAAGGCAGGCAATACAGCCATGAAACATTGTAAGAAAGTGCTCTTTGTGCCCGATGCCTTGAGTTGGATGCTGACGGGAGAGGCCGTCTGCGAATACACCATTGCATCGACGTCGCAAATGCTCGACCCACGTACAGGCGACCTTTCAGAGAAGCTGATAGAGAGTGTCGGCCTGACGCGTCAGCATTTCGGACGTATGGTACAGCCAGGTACGCAGATTGGTGTGCTGACGGAGGAAGTACAGCAGATGACCGGCCTGGGCCCAGTACCTGTGATTGCTGTTGCTGGCCATGATACGGGCGCCGCTGTGGCAGCCGTTCCTGCCAAGAACGAGCAGTTTGCCTATCTTTCGAGCGGTACGTGGAGCCTGATGGGTATCGAGACCAAGGAGGCCATCATCAATGCCCGCTCATACGAGTTAAACTTCACCAACGAGGGCGGCATCGAGGGTACCACACGATTCCTAAAAAATATTTGTGGCATGTGGCTCTATGAGCGTTGCCGTAAAGAATGGCCGGAGGAAGTACGCAAGCTTAGCCATCCGGAATTGCAAGGCTCGGCGATGCAGGTGGAAGCCTTCCGCTCCATCATCAATCCTGACGATGCTGTATTTGCTAATCCGTCGAGCATGATTGAGGCCATCCAGCAGTATTGCCGTAAGACGGGCCAGGCAGTCCCTGAGACACCTGCAGAGATTTGCCGTTGTATCTTCGACTCGCTGGCTTTGCGGTATAAGCAGGTGTTTGGGTGGTTGAAGGAGTTTATGAACCCCACGGAGAACCGTGGGGCACAGGGGCAGTCCCTATCCATTAACGTGCTGCATGTCATTGGCGGCGGTTCGTTGAACAAGTATCTGAACCAGTTTACGGCCGATGCTTTGGGTGTTGAGGTGCTGGCAGGTCCGCAGGAGTGTACGGCCATCGGCAACATCATGTTGCAGGCAAAGGCTATGGGACTGGTCAAGGATATCTGGGAGATGCGCGCCATCATTGCTGCCAGTGTTGAAATGGTGGCTTACCATCCGTCTGACAACAAGGCTGCATGGGATGCAGCTTACGAGAAATATCTAACAATAACGAATCAAAAATAAAGAATTATTATGGCAAAACCATTAGTAGAAACCAAAGCAAGGGTAGGTGTCTTCAGTATCGCTCTGCAGGCTTACCTGCCACAGTTCCCTCAACTCGTTCCTGAGTTCGAGGCTCAGTATGAAGCATTTAAGAAGACATTGCCCGATACCATCGAGATCATCGATGGCGGCATGGTAACCACCAAGGAGCAGTCGATGACTGCCGGCGACAAATTCCGTGCTGCCGATGTCGACCTCGTCATCCTGCAGATGCTGACGTATTGTACCTCTTATAATATGTTGCCTGCCGTTCGCGACCTCGATGTTCCCGTCGTCATCGTGAACCTGCAGAAGAAGCTGGCTCCAGACTATGCCAAGACCGATATCCCCACCTGGTTGGGTGAGCTTTATGCCTGTGGTGCTATTGGCGAAATGGTAGCCGACCTGAATCGTGCCGGCAAGCGTTCGGCTGTGATCACTGGTGTTGTTGAGGGTGGCGATCCTGGTGTTCAGGCTGAGATTGAGGACTGGTGTCGTGCAGCTCAGGTGCGTCGTCGTTTCCGTGATACCAACATCGCACAGATTGGTCGTCCTTATCCAGGTATGATGGACCTATATATCGATGAGACCAACCTCTATCACCGTATGTTCGTGTATACCAAGCAGTTTGACTGGGAGAAGATGTGGGCTATTGCCGATAACATCACCGACGAGGCTGCTATCCGTGCTAAGGCCGAGGATATTCTGGCTACCTTCGACATCGAGGGTGGTGGCACAGTAGAAAAAGTTTGGGATATGGCCAAGTATGTCGTTGCCTTCGAACAGTGGGTAAAGGACGAGAAACTCGGTATGATCGCCTCTCACTATGACGGTTTTGCCCAGGGCATTGCCGGCAAGCTCGACTCCATGCTGATTCCTGCCTTCTCGATGCTCATCAAGCAGCACACCGCTTGTGCCGTCGAGGGCGACATGAAGGTGGCTATGGCCATGTCGATTCTGAAGACCATCTCAGGCACAGGTACCCTGGCTGAGATGTACTCTATCGACTTCCCCAAGGATATCTGTATCATCGGCCACTCTGGTTCTGGCGACTTCGATATCTCTCAGGCCAAGAAGCCAACCATGAAGATTGTGCCCGTGTTCCACGGCAAGGCTGGTGGCGGCTATCTGACGCAGTTCTATCCTCCCACGGGTCCTGTCACCTATCTGGCTATCACGCAGGACAGAAACGGCGTCTTCAAGTTCGTCGTTGCCGAGGGTGTCAACGAGGAAGGCGAAATCTTCACTTTCGGCGATACCAACATGCGCACGAAGTTCTCGCTGAGCTGCCGTGAGTTCGTCAACAAGTGGAGTGAGGCAGGTCCTACCCACCACATGGCTGCTGCCGTCGGTCATCACATCGACACCATCCTGAAGGTGGCTAAGATTCTCAACATCAGATGCGATGTTGTTTGTAGATAATTAAGAATTAAGAAAAATGGCTAATTCTGGTTCTTTGAAGAGCACCATTGCAGTGTCTCTTACCAATTATCTCGATGCAGGCGCCATTGTCGCTGGTGCATCGGGCCTAACCTTGTGGCAGAACTACCTGGGACTCTCTGAGGTACATCTCGGTTGGTTGAACTTCATTTCGGCCAACTGTCTGGGTGCCGCCATCGGTGCCATCATCGGCGGATTCCTGGCTGATAAGTATGGTCGTAAGTTTATCTTCACCTACAACCTGCTGGTTTATATGACGGGTGTACTGCTCATCATGTTCTCGATGAATTTCCCCATGCTGTTGGCTGGATTCCTTGTAACAGGTATATCAGTTGGTGTGGGCGTTCCTGCTTCGTGGACCTACATCTCTGAGTCGTCAGAGGTCAATAACCGTGGTCGCAACATCTGTATTTCGCAGATGTCGTGGGGCTTCGGACCGATGTGTATCCTCTTGTTTGGTATGCTCTTTGCCCCTGGTGGCTATCTGTTTGGCTGGGTAGAGTCTGTGGCCCACATGTTTGGCGGTGCCGATATGAGCCAGGAGGCTGTCAATGCCTTCTCGTCGCGCATCGTGTTCTTTACCCTATTCATTGTGGCGTTCATTGCGTGGAACTTGCAGCGCCAGCTGCAGGAGAGCGCTGAGTTTACCGCTCAGAAAGATGCTGCCGAGAAGACAGGTCTCTTGGATAATATCAAGGTGCTGTTCTCCAACAAGATTGCCGTACGCACAGTGGTCTTCCTCGCTACCATCTATCTGACGTGGAACCTCGTCGCATCTGTTATGGGATTCTTCCAGCCGCACATCTACGAGACGGCTGGTGGCGTCTCTAACGAGCAGGCTAACTGGATGAACTGCATCCAGTGGTTCATCATCGTGGCTGTGACGTTCGTCGTGTCGAAACTCATCGACAAGTCATCGCACAAGGCAATCTACACTTTTGGACTCCTCGTGGCCATCGCTGCCTGGTTGGTTATTGTCACCATCGGTGTCAACGGTATGGTAGGTCTCTGGCTCTTCGCCATCCTGTGGGGTGTGCAGGGCGGTTCGTCACCACAGATCTTCTACGCGCTGTGGGGCTCTGAGCTGTTCCCCGCCAAGTTCCGTGCTGGTGCTCAGGGCCTGATGTTCTTCATCGTCCGTGGTCTTTCGGCTGTTTGGGGTCTCATCTTCACCTATATCTATGGTGAGAACGGCGAGGGCTTTACTATCGCTGCTTTCTGCATGATTGCCCTGCTGGCCATCTCACTCATCGTCGGCTTCCTCGGCGTTCCTAACACTCGTGGTCGTGCCCTCGAAGACATCACTAAGGAGCGTTACGGCGACAATTATTAAGCATTAAGAATTAAGCATTAAGCATTGTTATGAAAAGTATATTAGAAGGCCGCGAACAGTTGAAAGCGGTGGTTTATCAGATTGCAGAGGTTACAGGTTACCTCTGGCAGAAAGGCTGGGCTGAGCGTAATGGTGGTAATATCACCGTCAACGTCACCGAGTTCATGGACGACGAATGCCGTGCTATGAAAGCCATCTCGGAAGTGAAGCAGATTGGTATGGTGCTGCCCCAGCTGAAGGGAAAGTATTTCTATTGTAAAGGTACGGGCAAGCGCATGCGCGACCTGGCTAAGGAACCCATGCAGAACGGCAGTATCATCCGCATTCTCGACGACTGCGCCTCTTACGAGGTCATTGCCGACGAGAACGTGGTGCCTACCTCAGAGTTGCCTACCCATCTGGCGCTGCAGAACTATCTGCTCGAGACGGGTTCGTGCTATAAGGCTACCCTGCACACGCACCCCATCGAATTGGTGGCCATGAGTCATATTCAGCGCTTTCTGAAGGGCGACGAGATGACTCGCGTGCTGTGGTCGATGATTCCTGAGACGCTGGCTTTTGCCCCCCTGGGCATCGGCATCGTGCCTTACGCCCTGCCTTCGTCGGTAGCGCTTGCTGAGGCTACGCTGGAGCAGATCAAGAGTCACGATGTGGTGATGTGGGAGAAACATGGTACTGTGGCCGTTGGTACAGATATTATGGATGCCTTCGACCAGACCGACGTGCTGTGCAAGGCTGCCAATATCTACATGTGTGCCCGTGCCATGGGCAGCGAGCCCGACGGCATGACGGATGCACAGATGAAGGAAGTGCAGGATGTGTTCAACCTTCCGAAGAAACGCCCCTGCTGATTGAATCCCCAGATGCTTTATACAGAAAAAAGCCCTCAACTCTTTCTGAGTTGGGGGCTTTCTCTTTCCTTATGTTTGTCAGTCTGGGGCTATTCGAAGATCTTGAACGCGTAGCCTTCGTTTTTGAGCCATTCGATGGCTTGGGGTAGGGCTGTCTTGAGTTTGTCGATGCTCTTCAGCGAGTCGTGGAAGGTGATGATGGAGCCGTTGCGGGCATAGCGCTTCACGTTGTTCAATACATCCTCTGCTGTCATCCATTTTGAGTAGTCGCGCGTCACGAGGTCCCACATGACGATGCGGAACTTGCGCGACAGCCAGGCATACTGGCCTATGCGCATCCAGCCATGAGGAGGACGCACCAAATTAGTGTGCAGATAGGCATTGGCCTTTTCGACATTATAGCTATACTCTTTGATGCTATGACTGAAACCGCCAATGTGGTTATGCGTATGATTGCCGATGCGATGTCCTTCGTCGACTACGCGCTGGTGCAGTTCAGGGTACTTGCGTGCGTTGTCGCCCACCATGAAGAAGGTGGCCTTGACGCCGTACTCCTTCAGCACGTCGAGAATCCATGGTGTCGCCTCGGGTATGGGTCCGTCGTCGAAGGTTAGATAGACGGCCTTCTCCTGACGGTCCATACGCCACAGCGCATTAGGATATATCCAGCGTAGCCAGATGGAGGGTTGCTCGATAATCATTCACCAATAACCATTAACCGTTAGAATCCCAGACTACCGCCTTTCTGCTGGTATACTGCAGCCATTTCGCCCAGCTCTTTCATGTGGCTGTCGGCCCATTTCTGGTCGAAGCCGTCTACCAGTGCGATGAGTTGCTGCATGATATACATCTGGACGGCGCAGTCGTTGGCCGAGGCCTCGAAGTGGTAACCGCTCAGCGTGCAATACCATTTCATATACTGGCTGCTGGTCTTCCACAGGTCGTTCACGAGCGCCATGGCTTCTTTATTGTTGCCCAACGTCACCCAGGCACGAGCCATATCGAGCGATCCTGATGCGTAGTTGTTGGGAACGTTGTACGACGGAATCTGCTTGGCGGTATAGCGCAGCACTTCTTCGGCCTTCTTGTCCTCACCCTCGTTGATAAGTTCCAGAGCCAGCTTGGCCATGATGCGACGATGGGTGTAGCACATGCGCATCACCGTCTCGTCGAGGTAAATGCCCTTCTGGTCGATGCCTCCGAACTTGAAGCGGTGCATGATGTTGTCGTACGTGCGCTTGGTGTCGAAGTTCTTCACGCCCTCAATGTTCTTTCCTTCATTGCTGGTGGTGAACGGCGAGATGCGGTATACGAGACCTTCGGTGATGGTGTTGTCGCCCAGATTGATGTAGTTGTCCTCGCCCACCGATACAGCCACATAGATGGGACGTACCCAGTTACACTCGGCGAGCATCTCGAGAATCATCAAGTCGCCCTTGTACAAAGCATGCTTGCCGGCCAGCGAGATGACCATCTTGTCAGGGATAGAGTCTGAAGCCATCATCATGCCGCTCTTACGGACAGCGTCCTTGTCGATGGTCATGTAGATGGTATCGGTAGGAATGACGTGCAGGTCCTTGTTCTTCGAACGTACCCAGTATTTCAGCACGTTCTTCAGCTCGAAGGGATCGTCGCCAAACTGCTCGCGAGCCTGCTCCGGATTCTCACGATAGTGCTCCAGCACAGCCTCCTTCATGCCGGGCTCCACGGTCACATATTCGTTGGTTCCAGCGCAATATTCAATACGTTCCCACGAGATGGGCACCGAAGGCGAGTCGTAGGCCGGACGGCGCATCTGGTCGATGTACCAGTCGGTCTGCAGATACGACAGGTTGCACACGCGGGCATCGGTGCGCACGCCTTCTACATCTTGGTTATACCACAGGGGGAAGGTGTCGTTATCGCCATTGGTATAGATAATCGGATTGCCCTCCTGTTGCAGCGACATCAGGTAGTTCTGTCCGAAGTCGCGACAGGTGTAGCGTCCGCTGCGGTCGTGGTCGTCCCACGTCTGCGAAGCCATCTGGATGGGAACCAGCAGACAGGCAAGCGATACCAGAGATGCCAGGATGACAGGATTCACCTTCTTCAGATATTGTTTGATGAGCTCGATGATAGCGGCGACACCTATGCCACACCAGATGGCAAAGGCATAGAACGAGCCCGCATAGGCATAGTCGCGTTCACGTGGCTGTGAAGGTGTCTGGTTCAGATAGATGACGATGGCCAGTCCCGTCATGAAGAACAGGAAGAACACCACCCAGAACTGACGGATACCCGTCTGGTCCTTGGCATTGTTGAAGTGCTTGGCCAGCGACTGCCAGAACAGTCCGATGAGTCCCAGAATCAGCGGCAGGCAGTAGAATACGTTATGTCCCTTGTTTTCCTTCAACTCGTCAGGCAGCCAGTCCTGGTTACCCAGACGCCAGTTGTCAAGCCAGCTGAAACCACTGAGCCAGTTGCCGTGCTCAGGTTCACCGTTGCCCTGCAGATCGTTCTGACGACCAGCAAAGTTCCACATGAAGTAGCGCCAGTACATGAAATTACACTGGTAGCTGATGAAGAATCGCAGGTTCTCGAACTGCGACGGCACCTTGACGGTGACACTCTCGCCGCAGCGGTCGAACACCTCTTCGTGACCGTCGACGCCGCCCATCCAACTTTCGTACTGTGCACGGTGTGCAGAACTGTACATACGTGGGAACAGCATGTTCTGGGCATATTTGTATTCGTCCTTGGTACGTACTACGAAGTATTCGTCCTTCTCGTCGGGCGAAGCCTTCTCCTTGCGCTGCCAGACGGGGTCGCCTGTGGTCATGACAGGCTTGCAGTAGTTGCCGTCCTGTTCCAGTGCCACCTGCGAGGTGTAGGCCTGTCCGTAGAACAGCGGACGCTGTCCGTACTGTTCGCGACCCAGATATTCACCCAAGGTGAAGATATCCTCAGGCGAGTTCTGGTCCATGGGCGGATTGGCTGCCGAACGGATGACGATCAATGCATACGACGAATAGCCGATCATCAGCATGAGCATACAGAGCAGCGAGGTGTTCTTGATGCGTGCTGTGACGAGGGCTTTGCCTTGTTTCTTGTAGCTGAGCACGAACCACATGACAGCCAGCACGACGACACCGATGATAACCGACAGCCAGCCGTGTCCGTAGAACGGAATACCCAGCATGGCTACAGCCAGCAGGAAGGCTATGTTCTGACGTTTCTCGTTCAGGTCGTGGTAGGTCTCGTAGATGGCCCAGATGATGATGCCAATGAGCAGGAAGATATAGACAATCTCACCCGTGTTGAACGGCATGCCAAGGATGTTGACAAACAACAGTTCGAACCATCCGCCCACCTGTACGATACCTGGTACGACACCATAGAGTACGGCGCACAGGATGACAATCGAGATAAACAATGCGATAAGACTTCCCTTCAGGTCGCGCTTGGGATCGTCGGTGGGGAACTTGCGGTAGTAGTACACCAGCACGATGGCCGGCAGGCACAGCAGGTTCAGCAGGTGCACACCAATCGAGAGGCCCGTCATATACATAATCAGCACCAGCCATCGGTCGGCATGGGGCTGGTCAGCCTGGTCTTCCCATTTCAGGATCAACCAGAATACCACTGCTGTAAAGGCCGACGAATAGGCATATACCTCGCCTTCGACTGCCGAGAACCAGAAGGTGTCGCTGAACGTATAGATCAGTGCGCCCACCATGGCCGAGGCTTCAATGGCAATGATCTTGCTGAGGCCCAGCTCAGCCAGTGTGGTCGACCTGAAGAAGTCCTCTTGCCTGATCAACAGGCGCCGCACCAGGTGCGAAATGGTCCAAAACAAGAACAGAATGGTGGCTGCCGAAAGCAGTGCACTCATCATGTTCACCATATAGGCCACTTGGCTGGGGTCGCTGGCAAACTGCGAGAACAGATTGGCTGTCAGCATGAAGAATGGTGCCCCAGGGGGATGGCCGATTTCCAGTTTGTAACCTGTAGAGATAAATTCCGGACAGTCCCAGAACGAGGCCGTCGGTTCGATAGTAGAACAATATACGAAAGCAGCAATGGCAAAAGCCAGCCAACCCAAGATATTGTCCGCGAGTCTGAATTGTTTCATTGTCGTTTCTTAAAAATTATCCTGCAAAGATACCTCTTTTACTTTGAACTTTGAACTTTGAACTTTGAACTTTATGATTTGTTAACTCCTCGCCTCTAGATGTTCGGCTCGTCCCAGACTTTCGTCTGGCTGCACGTAATGGTTTGCTCCAGTCGTCCGATGCGCAGCACGAAGTCACCTTCTTCCAGTGTCCAGCGGCAGTCGGCGCCGACGAATGCCAAATCCTTGGCAGGCAGGCGGAACGTCACCGTCTTCGTCTCGCCAGGCTCCAACGCCACCTTGCTGAAGTCGCGCAGACGGCGATTGTCGGGCACAATGCTGGCCACGAGGTCACTCGAATACAGCAGCACAGCTTCCTTGCCGGCACGGCTGCCTGTGTTCTTCACGTCCACACTGACGGTCAGCACGTCGTCGGCGGTAAACTGCTGGCGGTCCACGCGCAGGTTGCTGTATTCGAAGGTCGTATAGCTCATGCCGTAGCCGAAGGGCCACTGCAGACTCACCTTGGCGTCGTAGTTGTAGGCGCCGGCCATGGTGCCCACCTCCTCGCTGACCTTATAGTCGTAGGTGTTCAGCGAGTTAATCTCACGCGGATAGGTGTATGGCATCTTGCCCGAGAAGTTGGCATCGCCGGCCAGCAGATTGGCCAAAGCGTCGCCGCCATAGTTGCCTGGTATCAGGATGTCCACCACGGCCTTGGCCAGCGGCTCGATGTCGGCAATCAGGCGCGGACGGCCCTCGTTCAGCACCAGCACGATGGGCTTGCCCGTCTTGGCCAGCGCCTTCACCAGGTCGCGCTGATTCTTCGACAGCCACAGGTCCGACAGGTTGCCGGGAGTCTCCGTATACGAGTTCTCGCCGATGCAGGCAATAATCACGTCGGCCTGTGCGGCAGCCTTCACGGCCTTCTCTATCTCGGGCTCGTTCTCGTCGTAATAGGCACCGTTCTCATTGTACGTCACGCCCTGCTCCAGAATGATGTTCTCCTTGCCATACTTGTTGCACAGGGCCTCGTAGATGGTGTTGTATTTCTCCGACAGGTCTTCGGCCTTCGAACCCTGCCACGTGTAGCTCCAACCGCCGTGCAGACAGCGCATCTGGTTGGCATTAGGACCTGTGAGCAGGATTTTCCGAGGTGAGGGGTGAGAGGTGAGAGGTAAGAGATTACCCTCGTTCTTCAGCAGCACCATCGATTCCTCGGCGGCCTGCAGGGCAGCGGCGGCAAACTCATCCGAGCCGAACTTCTCGAAACCCTTGCCACCCGTGTTGGGCTTGTCGAAGAGTCCCAGACGGTACTTGGCACGCAGAATGCGACGTACGGCATCGTCGATGCGGCTCATCTTCACCTTACCCTCGTTCACCAGCTCCTTCAGCAGCACGCAGAACTCCACGCTGTAGGGGTCCATCGACATGTCGATACCTGCATTGATAGCTATCCGGATGGCGTCCTTCTTGTCCTTGGCCACTTTTTCACGCGAGAAGAGGTTGTTGATGTCGGCCCAGTCTGTCACCAGGAATCCGTCCCATCCCAAGTCCTCCTTCAGCCATTTCGTCAGGTATTCGTACGAGGCGTGTACGGGCACTCCGTTAATCGATGCCGAGTTCACCATCATGGTCAGCGTACCAGCCAGGGCAGCCTGCTTGAAGGGCTCGAAATACTTTTCGCGAATCATCTGTGGAGCCAGGTATGCCGGCGTGCGGTCCTTACCCGTCCAGGGAGCACCATAGGCAAAGTAGTGCTTCGTGCTCGTTCCCACGTGGAACTGGTCGATGTGGTTGGGGTCGTCGCCCTGATAGCCCTTGATTTCAGCCACCACCATCTTCGAGTTCACGATGGCATCCTCGCCGAAACTCTCGTAGACGCGTGGCCAGCGGGGGTCGCGGCTCAGGTCCACCACGGGGTTATACACCCACGGACAGTTCGCGGCACGGCTCTCGTAGGCCGTAATTTCGGCACCGATGCGGGCCAACTCCGTATTAAATGTAGCACCGAGGTTGATGGGCTGAGGGAACAGCGTACCACCCTGCGTGTACGTCACGCCGTGGTTGTGGTCCAGACCATAGATATCGGGAATACCCAGATATTTCATCGACTTCTTCTGAATCAGCTGAATCCACTCCTGCCACTGCTCCACGCTTGGAGCCCGCGTGCCGGGGGCATTCAGTATCGAGCCCACCTTCCATTTCGAAATCAGCGTGTCCAGCATCGTCTCGTTCAGTTTCCATATGCGCTTCGTCTCGCCCTGGTAGATGTCCACCGGATAGTTGCCCAGCTTGTCGATAATCTCCTCGTCCGTCATCTTCAGCATAGCGTTTACCTCGTTTTCCGGCCTGCCGTATTGTTGCAGCACCGAGCGGACCTTCTCGCGGTCCACCTTGGCGTTCTCGACGGTCATCTTGCCCATCACGTCCAGGTTCAGTTCCAACATCTGGCCGATCTTCTCGTCCAGCGTCATTTTCGATAGTGTCTTCTCGACTTTGGCCTCCAGCTTCGCATCGCGGAAGGTGGCCGGACCCTGAGCCATCAGGGTCGTTCCTGCCATCAGCAGGACTGCAGAAAGGGTTATTTGCTTCAACATAGTAATACTATTTATTATTTGCCTACAAAGGTACAAAAAAAAGATGGATTACACAAGAGAAAGGTCATATTTTCTTTCTATATATTGGAGAGTGTTAATTTTGTGCGAGATGCCCTTGGGGATGAAAAAAAAAGTGTCCACGCTGAGCCGGAGCTTGCGTGAACACGGTGGAAATATAAATAAAAGTTTGTGTGGTTTAGAACTTGTAGTCGATGCCGAGGCCGATGACATTGTTGGTGCGCGAATAGGTCTCGGTGCCATAGCTGGCCTGCTTGTCGTAGTCGCTGTAGAGGCTGATGAAGTAGCCGGCATTGAGGCGTACCTTCTCGTTGATGTTCCAGGCGCCGCCGAGTCCGATGCTGTAGCTGTCGCAGGCGAACGAGGTGTTCTGCTGGTAGCCGTCGGAGAGTCCGTAGTCGGTGCGCTGTCCGCCACAGCTGACGGTGAACTTATCGTTAATGTCGTATTCGACACCAGCCAGGAACTCGTGGGTGCCGTGGGTGAGCTCGTTCTGGCGGTCGTTGGCCATGCGGGCGTTCTTGTCGTCGAAGAAATGATACTCGAGGGTGGCACGCAGCTTGGGTGTGAACTCGTAACCAGCTGCAACAGAGAGCAGTGCGGGCATGTCGTAGCGCGTACGGGCACCGTCCTGATAGGGAGCAGTGTAGGTGGCCAGACCTGCCTCGACGGTAGACTTGATCTGCGTGACCATAGCGGCAGCCTGCTCGGCGGGCAACTTTCCGGCAGCCACTAGCTTGACCAGGGGGGCCTCGATGAGCTGCTCGGAATTGAGCGTAGCCGACAGGGAGTTGGTCTCGTTCTTGGTCTCGATCTTGGTGCGGAACTCGTAGCGGGCCGTCAGCGTGAGGGGGCCTTTGTGGAAGTTCAGGCTGACGATGGGGGTGAAGCCCCAGCCTTTCTGGTCGACGTCGAGCGAGAGGCTGGCGAGTTCGTAAACAGGCATTGAGCTATATTCGGGAGTGCTCTTCATAGCCTTGACGTGGCCGCGATAGTAGCCGTCGTAGTAGTTGGCGCGGAAACCTGCTGCTGCCGAGAGACAGTCGAGAATCTTATAAGTGAAGTTCACCTGTCCGCCATAGATATACTGCTTGCCTTTCATTTCTGAGTCGAACTGATCGGGCGAGACAACGGGTGCGAAGCCCTGAGTCATCTGGTTCAACTGCTGCGTCAGACCGGTGACGACACCGCCCAGCAGAACGTTGAACATGGGTACACCGTTATCGTACTTGACGAAGCCGCCGCTACCGACGATGCCTATCATGCCGGAGACGGCCCAGCGGTCGTGCTTGTAGGATGCAAAGAGGGCAGGCACGATGGGTGCCGAGGCTACGCCTTCGTACTTGGTACCTGCATAGCTGATGTCGCGATTCTGCCATGGCTTCTGGAAGTTGAGCGAGAGCTGCCAGCCTTCGTGTCCCCAGGCAAGACCTGCGGGGTTGGAGAAGGTGGCGTCGATGTCGAACGATGCACCACGGGCCATCATGCGGTCGAAGGCGATGTGATAGTTGGTGTTGGTCATCAGGCCACCAGCATGGGCGCTGGTGATTGTGAGGGCTGTGAAAGCCGCTAAAACGATTAATTTTCTCATTGGAAATATGGTTTGATTGATATTTCGGCTGCAAAGGTACGAAAAAAAAATGAAGAATGAAGAATGTAGAATGAAGAATTTTCGATTGACATACATTATTATTTTTATAATAGGAGGAAATTTTTCCTGAAAACATTGGGAGGAGTGGATTTAATTTTGTAATTTTGCAGCCCAATTGTTTATTATAACGCGTTATTATATATTTTATGGCAGACAAGAAGAAGATCAAGACAGCGCTCATCTCTGTTTTTCATAAGGATGGGCTGGAAGAATTGCTGAAGAAGCTGAACGACGAAGGAGTAAAGTTCCTGTCGACCGGCGGTACACAGACATTTATTGAGTCGTTGGGCTACGAGTGTGAGAAGGTGGAGAACGTGACGACGTACCCCTCGATACTGGGTGGCCGCGTGAAGACCTTGCATCCGAAGGTGTTCGGAGGCATTCTGGGCAGACGTGAACTGGAGGGTGACCGTCAGCAGATGGCCCAGTACGAGATTCCCGAGATCGACCTTGTGGTGGTCGACCTGTATCCTTTCGAGCAGACCGTTGCCAGCGGTGCCAGCGAGGAGGATATCATCGAGAAGATTGACATCGGCGGCATTTCGCTGATTCGCGCCGCTGCGAAAAATTTCAATGATGTAGTGATAGTTCCGTCGAAGGTTGAGTACTCTATATTATTGGACATCCTGAACAAGCAGGGTGCCGAGACCACGAAGGAGCAGCGCCGCATGCTGGCTACACGTGCCTTCGGCGTCAGCAGCCACTACGACACAGCAATTCACGCTTGGTTTGAGAAATAAGAAGTTAGAGAAGTTAAAGAAGTTAGAGAAGTTAAAAGAAGATTATGGGATTTTTTAGTTTTATTCAGGAGATAGCCATGGACTTGGGAACGGCTAACACCATCATTATCAGTGATGATAAGATTGTGGTCGACGAGCCGTCAGTGGTAGCGCTGGACCGCCACACCGACAAGATGATTGCCGTGGGCGAGAAGGCCAAGATGATGTATGAGAAGACACATGACAATATACGTACCGTACGTCCGCTGCGAGACGGTGTGATTGCCGACTTCTCGGCCTGCGAGCAGATGATGCGCGGACTGATCAAGATGGTGCACACCGGTCACCGTCTGTTCTCACCGTCGCTGCGCATGGTGATTGGCGTACCCTCGGGTTCGACCGAAGTGGAGCTGCGTGCCGTACGCGACTCTGCCGAGCATGCCGACGGACGTGACGTGTATCTGATTTTCGAGCCTATGGCCGCAGCCATTGGTATCGGTATCGACGTAGAGGCCCCCGAGGGCAACATGATTGTCGACATCGGTGGCGGTTCGACGGAGATTGCCGTCATCTCGCTGGGTGGTATCGTATCGAACAACTCGATTCGTACGGCTGGTGACGACCTGACTGCTGATATTCAAGAATATATGTCGCGTCAGCACAACGTGAAGGTGTCGGAGCGTATGGCCGAGCGCATCAAGATTGCCGTAGGTTCGGCTCTGACCGACCTGGGCGACGAGGCTCCCGAGGACTACATCGTGCACGGCCCGAATCGTATCACCGCACTGCCTATGGAGGTGCCCGTATGCTATCAGGAGATTGCACATTGTCTGGACAAGACGGTGGCCAAGATTGAGAATGCCGTGTTGTCGGCTCTCGAGAATACGCCCCCTGAGCTGTATGCAGACATCGTGAAGAACGGTATTTGGCTGGCTGGTGGCGGTGCGCTGCTGCGTGGTCTGGACCGTCGTCTGGAGGCGAAGATCAATATTCCGTTCCACATTGCAGAAGACCCCTTGCACAGTGTGGCTAAGGGTGCCGGCATTGCACTGAAGAACGTGGACCGCTTCTCGTTCCTGATGAGATAACCCCTCCATGAAGAACCTGCTGGAGTTTCTGAGGAATCACTTCCACTGGGCTCTCTTCGTATTGCTTGAAGTGCTGAGCGCTGTACTGTTGTTTCTGTATAACAACTACCACAACAGTGTGTGGTTTACGTCAGCCAACTGGGCTGCAGGCAAGGTATACGAAGGGACGTCGTGGGTGGAGTCGTTCTTCTCGTTGTCGAAAGTCAACGAGGACTTGACGCTTCGTAATTTCTATCTGGAGCGTCAGGTGGCTCAATTGCGCCGTTTGTACGGCGAGGCGACGGCACCCGAGATGAGCGCTCAGGAGAAGCAGGAACTGGAGAAACTGGGGCATTACAAACTGATACCCGCCAAGGTGGTGACCAACGAACTGCACCTGACTAACAACCTGATAACCATCGACAAAGGAGCGAAGGACAGTGTGGAAGTCGGTATGGGCGTGGCCTGCGGACAAGGTGTCGTGGGTGTGGTATACCTGACAAGCGACCACTATAGTGTGGTGATTCCCGTGCTGAACGTGAAGTCGTCGCGCATCAGCTGTGCCATCCGTAATCGCGGCTACTTCGGTGTGCTGCGCTGGGACGGCCGAGATGCCGGCATTGCCTATGTCGAGGATATCCCCCGTCACGCCCGATTCAAGCGAGGCGAGTGGGTAGAAACTAACGGTTATTCGACTATCTTCCCTCCAGGTGTGCTGGTGGGACAGATCAAGCAGGTGTATAATTCGCGCGACGGACTGTCGTATCGTCTGCAGGTGCGCCTGTCGACGGATTTCGGCAATCTGCGCGATGTGGTGGTCATCAGCGACAAGACCATCGCCGAGCGCATGCGTATCATGCAGGCGGCAAAGGATTCGCTGAAGCTGAACGTGAGCGAGTGAGGAGAGTTTAGAGTTGAGGGTTTAGAAACATGAAGGCTGATATATTGAAACAGTTAGGTGTGTTTTTTCTTTTCGTGCTGGCGCAGGCTGTTGTGCTGGGGCGCATTCACCTGTTCCACTATGCCACACCGCTGCTCTACGTCTATTTCGTGCTGGGATTCGAACGCAACTATCCGAAGTGGGCGCTCCTGTTGTGGAGCTTCGCCATGGGACTCGTCATCGACATCTTTACCAACACGCCAGGACTGGCTTCGGCGTCGTTGACACTCGTTGCCGCCGTGCAGCCATATTATCTGGAACTCTTCGTACCACGTGACTCGGCAGAAAACCTGAAGCCCACCATCCAGACGCTGGGACCATCGAAATATTCCACCTACGTCATTTCGCTGACACTGCTCTATTGTGTAGTGTTCTACTCGCTGGAATTCTTCAATTTCTTCAACTGGCTGCAATGGCTGTTCTGCGTGGTAGGCAGCACGGTGATTACACTGGTTTTCATCTACTCCATCGAGATTTTCAAAAGCAAATAGTAGATGAGGGAGCACGATTCGGGTTACAGACACTATGTCATCGGAGGTGTCGCCATCCTCATCGTGGTGGTCTACATCATCCGTCTGTTCCAGTTGCAGATTTCGAGCGACGACTACAAGAAGAGCGCCGACTCGAACGCATTCCTCAAGAAGATAGAATACCCGTCGCGAGGCGTCATCACCGACCGTAACGGCAAGTTGCTGGTGTACAACCAGCCTGCCTACGACATCATGGTGGTGATGAACGAGGCGAAGGACCATCTGGACACGCTGGACTTCTGCGCAGCGCTGAACATCAGCCGCGAGGAATTCGACCGCAGGATGGAAACCATCAAGGACCGCAACAAGAATCCTGGCTATTCGCGATTCACGCAGCAGATTTTTATGAGTCAGCTGTCGGACAAGGACTTCAGCGTCTTCCAGGAGAAGATGTTCCGCTTTCCTGGCTTCTACGTCCAGCGACGTACCATCCGCCAGTATCAGTATCCGCTGGCAGCCCACGTGTTGGGCGACATTGCCGAGGTGTCGCCAGCCGATATCGAAGAAGACGACTACTACCAGCCTGGCGACTACATCGGCAAGCTGGGCATAGAGCGCAGCTACGAGAAACAGCTGCGTGGCGAGAAAGGCATACAGATTCTGTTGCGCGATGCCCACGGACGCGTGCAGGGACGCTATCAGAACGGAAAGTTCGACCGCCGTCCTGTGGCTGGCAAGAACCTGACGCTGGGCATTGATGCCGACTTGCAGGCGCTGGGCGAAAGACTGATGGAGGGAAAAATCGGCTCCATTGTGGCCATCGAACCATCGACGGGCGAGGTGCTCTGTATGGTGTCGTCGCCATCGTACGACCCCCGCATGATGGTAGGCCGCCAGCGTTCGAAGAGTCATCACCAACTGAGCCAGAACGTGTGGAAGCCGCTGCTGAACAGAAGTATCATGGGTCAGTATCCGCCAGGATCGACGTTCAAGACCACACAGGGTCTGACGTTTATGACCGAGGGCATCCTGCACCCCACGCATACCGCCTATCCGTGCGGACACGGTTTCAACTACAAAGGCTTGCATGTAGGCTGTCACGGCCACGCCTCGCCACTGCCACTGGTGCCGGCACTGTCGACATCGTGTAACGGTTATTTCTGCTGGGGACTCTACTACATGATCAATCAGAATATCTCGAAATACGGTTCCGTGCAGAAGGCGATGGACAAGTGGCGCGACTACATGGTGTCGATGGGATTCGGCTATAAGCTGGGTATCGACCTGCCTGGCGAGAAGCGAGGACTCATTCCCAATTCCAAATTCTACGATAAGGCCTATAAAGGCTCGTGGAACGGACTGACCATCATTTCGATAGCCATCGGACAGGGCGAGGTCAATGCCACGCCGCTGCAGATTGCCAATCTGGGAGCGACGATAGCCAACAGAGGATGGTTTATTACGCCCCATGTGGTGAAGCAAGTACAAGGCGAGAAACTGGACACGACATACACCAACCGCCGCCACACGATGGCGAAGCGCGAGGCCTACGACTACGTGGTGCAGGGCATGAGGGCATCGGCCACGGGTGGCACGTGTAAGGCGCTGGCACACTACGATTTCATGGCGTGCGGCAAGACGGGTACGGCCCAGAACCGTGGTCACGACCACTCGGTGTTCATGGGTTTTGCACCCATGGACAAACCCAAGATTGCCGTTGCCGTATACGTCGAGAACGGTGGTTGGGGAGCCACATACGGCGTTCCCTTAGGCGGACTGATCATGGAACAGTATATTAACGGAAAACTTTCGGAAGCCTCGCAGAAGAAGGCCGATGAATTCCAGCACAGACATATTTCGTATGGCACAACGAGTAGGTAAACAACAAAGCGTTCTGAAGAGCATAGACTGGTGGACGATAGCCATCTATATTGCCCTGCTCAGCTTCGGATGGCTCAGCGTCTGCGGCGCCAGCTATTCGTATGGCGAGACGGATATCTTCAGCCTGTCGACACGTTCTGGTATGCAGATAGTGTGGATAGGTACCAGTATCGTGCTGGGCTTTGTCATCGTCATGCTTGACGACCGATTCTACGACACCTTCGCATATATCATCTATGCCCTGTTGCTGCTACTGCTCTTTGCGACGATATTCAATCCGCACAGCATCAAGGGCTCCCGATCGTGGCTCGTACTGGGCCCCCTGCGACTGCAACCGGCGGAGTTTGCCAAATTCGCCACAGCGCTGGCACTGGCCAAATTCATGTCGGCGTACGGCTATAACATCAATCAGCTGAAGCATTTTGCCGTCACGCTGGCGCTCATCCTGATGCCGATGGTGTGCATCGTGCTGCAACGCGAAACGGGTTCTGCACTGGTCTATGCGGCGTTCTTCCTGATGTTCTATCGCGAAGGAATGCCTGGTTCTATCCTCTTTACGGGAGTGGCCATGGTGGTTTATTTCGTGGTGGGCATCCGCTTTGCCGATGTGCACATAGGCGTCACAGACGCGACGAGCGTGGGGAAACTGGCCGTCATGATGCTGATACAGCTCTTTTCCATTGGCATGGTATGGGTATACTGTAACCAACGGACAGCCATACGGATGCTGCTGTATTACCTGGGTGTCACGCTGGTCTCGCTGGTGTTGCTGAAGGTGTCGTTCGACATTGTTTACATCCAAATAGCGACGACGCTCATCCTGGTAGGCTACTGCATCTGGGAAGGATTGGGGTCGCGCATCCGCTCGTATTTCTTCATCGCCCTGTTTGCCATGGGTTCGGTGGGTTTCTTCCATGGAGCCGATTTCATTCTGCAGAACGTCATGGAGCCCCACCAGCGCTCGCGTATCAACGTGCTGCTGGGACTGGACGAGGACCTGCGTGGTGCAGGCTATAACGTGCACCAGTCGGAGATTGCCATCGGATCGGGAGGTCTCGAGGGAAAGGGCTTCCTGAATGGTACTCAGACGAAACTGAAGTTCGTGCCTGAGCAGGACACAGATTTCATCTTCTGTACCGTAGGCGAAGAAGAGGGATTCCTGGGTTCTGCCGCTGTGTTGCTGTTGTTCCTGGCATTGATATTAAGGCTTATCTACTTGTCGGAACGACAACCGCTGCGCTTTAGCCGAGTCTATGGCTATTGTGTGGTGTCCATCTTCCTGTTCCATGTCTTTATCAATGTGGGCATGGTGCTGGGACTGACGCCTGTCATTGGTATTCCCCTGCCGTTCTTCAGCTACGGAGGATCGTCGCTCTGGGGATTTACGTTCCTGCTGTTTATCTTCCTGCGTCTTGACGCAAGCCGTAACCTGATGCGTTCTTAAACGGTCAGTTGTTACGGGCCATTCGCAACCCGATGTCAGAGATGCCGGGCAGAATGTCGCGTTTCATGTCGTGACGCACTTTCACATTGATCTCGTCGCCCTCCTCAAGCGCCAGCGTAGCCAGCCGGAACTGGTATTGAAGATGGCTCACACCGTTTCCCTTGGCATTGCCTTTCTCGTTGATAAGGTTACAGACCAGGGTGTCGACACGCAGCATCTGTCCCGCTTTGCCATACTGCTCGACAATCAGGTTCAGACCAGTAAACGGATATTCGCCACTGATGCGCAGTCCGATTTCCTGCACATAGGTTCCTGATGCCGACAAGGGACCTAAGGCAAACGAAAGGGTGTCGTTCTTGTCCCAGCCCATCAGCGGCGTCTGCTCATAGTGATAGTAGACGGTCTTTTGTTGGCAGGCCGTCATCAGCACACAGCATAATGCCAGTGACATTATATATAAGGTACGCTTACTGTTTGCCATCTTTGGGAGGGGCAGGCTTTCTGGGCTTCTTCTTTTTCTTCTTCTTGGCACGGTCGAAGCGGGCAATATTCTCCTGTGTGGCCAGGTCGATGGGACCCTGGGGAACCTTCTTGCCGCCATCGTCCAGCAGCGACACGGGTTTCTCGCCCTTGCGATTCATGTCGATAATCTGCTTGGCGCGCTGAGCCGTGATAGTCTCCAGATTGGCAGCGATGTTCTTGTCGGTAGAGTAGGTAATCAGTCCGGCCAGAATGTCGGCTTTGAAATAGTAGTAGTCAGAATCCTGCGTCTGTAGCACGACTTCCTTGGAAGGCAGTTTTCTGCTGGCTTCCACGTAGTCGTCGACCTCGTAATTCAGACAGCATTTCAGCTTGGCACACATGCCTGCCAGCTTCTGGGGGTTCAGCGAGATGTCCTGGAAACGTGCTGACGATGTACCTACCGAAACGAAATTCTTCATCCACGTGGCGCAGCACAATTCGCGTCCGCAAGGTCCTGTGCCGCCAATCAGACCAGCCTCCTGACGGGCCCCGATCTGCTTCATCTCGACGCGGATGTGGAAGGCTGCTGCCAAATCCTTGATGAGCTGTCGGAAGTCGACACGCTCGTCGGCAATATAATAGAAAATGGCTTTCTGGCCGTCGCCCTGATATTCCACGTCGCCAATCTTCATCTTCAGGCCCAGATTCTTGGCAATCTGACGGCTCTCGATCATCGTCGAGTGCTCGCGCTGCTTGGATTCCTTGTATTTCTCGATGTCCATGGGACGAGCCAGACGATAGATGCGGCGAATGTCGTCGGCACTCTTCAGATTGGCTTTCTTAATCTGCAAGTGCACCAAGCGGCCCGTAAGTGTCACCACACCGATGTCGTGACCAGGATTGGCTTCTACTGCAACGATGTCTCCCTTGTGCAAGGGCAGGTTGTTCACGTTGTGGTAGTATCCCTTGCGGGTGTGCTTGAACTGCACCTCCACCAGGTCGGTAGTATCGGCATTGCCTGGCACATCGGCCAGCCAGTCGTAAGTATTCAGCTGACGATCCTGACGGCCTATACCGTATTTGCAGAGACCTCGGTCGCAGCCAGTCTTTATTTCGTAATCTTTCACTTTATCCATGTTTTTTCGTTATTTTGTTATTTCGATGTTCCTTATTTTTGAATCAGCAGCACAATCATCTTCAGCGCCAGGTCGTAGAACACAATCTTGGCGTTGGCATTCTGGCCGATGTCGCGGATGGCTCTGTTGATGAGGTCGCTGATGGGCAGGATGTTGGCCTCGTTGATGAAACGGGCGAAGTTGTGTGCGAAGGCTTCCTCGCGCTGCGTCATGTAGCACAGTTCTTCCTGCTGGAAGTTATACATGAAGTTCTCGCGAATCAGCCGCAGGGAATAGTCCAGGAATCGTTTCTGCTTCTCACGCCCCATAGCACCCATGCGCTCCGACCACGTCTTCAGGTCCTTGACCTTGCGCTGATAGGCCAGTCGCATCAGCGTTTGGAACATGTCCAAAAACAGCTCGTTCTCTGAGTCTGCACTCAGCATTTCCAACGCCTTCAGCCAGTTGCCGTTTGCCATGCGGCTGATGCGCTGGGCAACATCCTCTGTCAGGCCGCGCTTCTCCATCAGTGCCTGGCGTACATCGTCGTCGGCAATCTTCTTGACATCGATGCGCTGCACGCGACTGCGGATGGTCTCCAACAGCTTGTCGGGCTCCTCGCACACCATAATGAATACCGTCTGCGAAGGCGGTTCCTCCAACAGTTTCAGGATCTTGTTGGCACACTCGATGTTCATGCGCTCGGGCAACCAGATGAGACTGACCTTATAGCCTCCCTGGCTCGACTTCAGCGATAGCTTGCGAATCAGATCGTCGCTCTCGCCGGCAGTAATGATGGCCTGCTGGTTCTCGCCACCCATCATTTCCAGCCATTCGTTCATTGTGAAGAACGGTCCCCCCATGATGAGCTCATGCCATTCGCGGGCAAAGTCGTCGCTCACCGGTTTGTGGTCGCTGCTCATCGAGGGCAGCTTGATGGTGGGGTAGGTGAAGTGCAGGTCGGGGTGCTCCAACTTACGTAGCATCGCCTCGTCGTTGGCTGTGCGGCTTAACAGCTGGATGGCAAAACCAAGTGCCAACGCCAGCTTGCCACAACCCGTCGGACCACAGAGCATAAGGGCATGGGGCAAACGGTCCTCACTGACCATCTGCTGCAAGCGCTGACGCACTTCTTGTTGTCCTATTACTTGCTCAAAAGCCATTTTCTGTGCAAAATTAGTTAAAAAGTGTGGTATTTGCAAGATATTTTCAAAGAAAAGCGTTACTTTTGTAATCTGTTAACGAAAACTAACTAAAATCATAGGATATGAAACAACCAGAAACAGGCAGTAGTGCCTATCTTATCAGTATCGTCATGGTCGCCGTGTTGGGAGGTCTTCTCTTCGGATACGACACCGCAGTTATCTCAGGAGCAGAAAAAGGTCTGCAGGCTTTCTTCAAAGAGGCTGGCGACTTTAACTACACAGACGGATGGCACGGATTCACCTCATCATCGGCACTTATCGGCTGTATCATCGGTTCGGCCCTCTCTGGCTTCCTGGCCACAAACCTTGGACGTAAGAAGTCGCTCATCATTGCAGGTTTGCTTTTCTTCATCTCTGCATTGGGATCAATGGAACCTGAGTTTATGTTCTTCGAGCATGGCACTCCTACCTACTCGCTGCTCATCATGTTCAACTTCTATCGCGTCATCGGTGGTATTGGTGTAGGACTGGCATCGGCCATCTGCCCCATGTACATCAGTGAGGTGGCACCGTCCAGCATCCGAGGCATGCTCGTGTCGTGGAACCAGTTTGCCATCATCTTCGGTCAGCTGGTGGTATACTTTGTCAATTTCTTTATTCTGGGCGACCACATCCAGCCCCTCGTCGAGGAGATGGGTAAGGGCCTTGCTGCTATCAACCCCGCCGCACAATGGACGGTGACGACAGGTTGGCGCTATATGTTCGGAAGTGAGGCTGTGCCCGCAGGACTCTTCGCCCTGCTGATCTGCTTCGTGCCCGAGACTCCGCGTTATCTGGTTTCTGTAGGTCAGGACGACAAAGCCCTCCGCATTCTGCAGAAGATCAATGGTGAGGAGCGTGGTGCCTATGTGCTGCAGCGCATCAAGGAGACCATCACCATCAAGATAGAGCCTATTATGACCTACGGTGCCATGTGCATCTTCGTGGGTATCATGCTCAGCGTTTTCCAGCAGGCAGTAGGTATCAATGCCGTGCTGTACTATGCACCACGTATCTTCGGCGATATGGGTATGGACAACCCGATGATGATTACCGTCTTCATGGGCTTCATCAATATCCTCTTCACGATGGTGGCCATCTTCACCGTCGAGCGCTTGGGCCGCAAGCCGCTGCTCATCTGGGGTTCACTGGGAATGGCACTCGGTGCCTTTGGTGTGGCCGTTACCTTCGGCAAGGCTGGACTGGAGCTTGTCACCGCCGTTAGCATCATGGTCTATTCGGCATCGTTCATGTTCTCGTGGGGTCCCATCTGCTGGGTGCTCATTGCCGAGATCTTCCCCAACACCATTCGTGGTCAGGCAGTAGCTGTGGCTGTAGCCTTCCAGTGGATTTTCAACTTCATCGTCTCGTCAACCTTCGTGCCGATGTTCAATATGCAGCTCACCGAGGGCGACGACTTCGGCCACTGGTTCACCTATGGACTGTACGGTTGCATCTGTGTCATTGCCGCCATCTTCGTCTGGCGACTCGTTCCTGAAACCAAGGGCAAGACCCTCGAGGATATGAGTAAGCTCTGGAAGTGGAAGGGTTACGATGCTGTCAACCGCCTTGAGAAGGTGTTCGAATAACCCCTTTGTATTCATTTTAACACGTAAATAGCAATGAAAAGAATTCTTGTAGCTGAAGACAACGACAGCAATTACATTCTGATGAACTATATTCTGAAGAAGCACTACGAATACTTCCGTGCCCGTAATGGGCAGGAAGCCGTAGAGCTGGCAGAAACCGAGAAGCCCGACCTGATTCTGATGGATCTGAAGATGCCCGTGATGGATGGTCTTGAGGCTACGCGTCTGATTAAGGCCAAGACGCCCGACCTGCCTATCATCGCGTTGACAGCCAATGCCTTCGACAGTGACCGCCACGCTGCGCTGGAAGCAGGCTGCGACGATTTCCTCTCGAAACCCGTCAATGCCGATAGGTGTATTCAGACCATTGCAAAGCTCATTGGTGAATGAAACCACAGAAAGTCATTCTCTCTACCAATCTACAGCAATCGCTCAACGAGGCGATTGCTGCATGCAAATATGACGTGCTGTTTGTTCTCGTCGACGAGACAACGGAGCGCCTTTGTCTGCCTGTCGTGGCCGATTTCGAGTGCATGCAGGCTGCCCAGCGCATCGTCATCAAGGATACGGATACGAACAAAACCCTCGAGTCCGTTGCCCATGTATGGTCTGAATTGCAGCGCCTGGGTGCTACGCGCCATTCGCTGATGATTAATCTGGGCGGAGGCATGGTGACCGACTTGGGAGGTTTTGCGGCATCAACTTTCAAGCGCGGCATTCAGTACATCAATATCCCCACGACGCTACTCTCGATGGTCGACGCCTCGGTAGGCGGAAAGACGGGATTCAACTTCGGAGGCCTGAAGAACGAGATTGGTGTATTCAACAACGCCAGTTCCGTCATTCTCGATGCGACATTCCTCCGTACGATGGACCACGAGAACCTGCTTAGCGGCTATGCCGAAATGCTGAAGCACGCACTCATCTCGAACGATGCCATGTGGGCGGAGCTGCTGAATTTCTCACCTCTCACCTCTGACCTCTCACGTCTCAACCAGATGGTGGCCGAGAGCGTAGCCGTCAAACAGCGCATCGTCACGGAAGACCCCACCGAACAGGGCATTCGCAAGGCCCTCAACCTCGGACATACCGCAGGTCACGCCTTCGAGTCGCTGGCCCTCGAACGCAAGCCCATTCTTCATGGCTATGCGGTGGCCTACGGACTCATCGTCGAGCTCTATCTGTGTTGCGTGAAGCTGGGCTTCCCTCAGGACAAGATGCGCCAGACCGTTTCGTTCATCAAGGAGCACTACGGCCGCATGGCTGTCACCTGCGACGACTATCCCCACCTGATAGCCCTCATGCATCACGACAAGAAGAATACGGGGCGCGACATCAATTTCACCCTGTTGGGCGATATTGGCGACATCCGCATCAATCAGACAGCCTCCGAAGAAGATATCATGGAGGCGCTGGATTTTTATCGCGAGTGCTAAAGCAACGAGGGACCTTCCGACGAGGGCCCCTTCTTTTTTTAGAACGGATAGCCGATGGCGAAGTGCAGCGTGTGGTTGCCCTTGAAACCGTCGATATTAAAATATCCGGACTTTTCTGTGTCGTACGGAACATGTAGTGCCAAGCCCCAATCGAGACGCAGCACGAGGAACCCCAAGTCATAACGGATACCTGCACCTGTTCCTAGAGCAAGCTCGTTGAGGAAGTTACTCAGACGCAAACGGCCTCTCTCGAAGATCTTGTCAAAAGACTCATCACCTCCAAAGGTCGCGTCAGTATACCACACATTACCTGCATCGAGGAATACTGCTCCGTAGAGGTTGCCGAACAGTTGACGACGGTATTCCAAATTCGTCACGAATTTCGCGTTACCATTTTGGAATATGTAACCATAAGTCGTGTTATCGAGGTTAGGGAAGGCACCGGGACCAACACCGCGAACAGAGAAGGCACGAATGCTGTTGGCACCACCCGCATAGAACATCTCCGTCATAGGCACCCAGTTGCTATTACCATAAGGGTGGATGTAGCCGACATTGAGATGGGCCACAAGCGACGACTTGCTGTCCAGCGTCCACGTCTTGGTGAAGTCAGTCTCAATCTTCAGGAATTGGGAGTAGGGATTCTTGAAGAGTTTCTTGTCTTTCTCGTTCCACGAGTCGCCTTTCACCAGATAAGCCAGCGACACGAGATTGCCGGACTCTGCCAGTGTCGTCTCCCAGCGGATGGGGTGTAACAAGCCCGATGGTGAAGTATAAGTGTAAGTATAGCGCATCTCGGGCGTGAAATAGTCCTCCATCGATGCCAGCAGGTACGGATTCTTCAGCATGATAGTGTCAAAGGCATCGGTTTTGCTGTTCATGAACTGGTACTTCACCGTCAGCGGCGAGAATTCGTGTGTGCTCTGTGCCGACGTCTTCCAGCGGTAGGTCCATTCGCCCGACACCACGTGCATCTTGTAGTAGCTCGGACGGTAGATGACGTCCGTCGAAGCCTTGGCCAGTGTGGTGGGCGTCGTGTAGAACCGCCTCCTTCGGATGATGTTACCCTGCTTGTCGCGCCGCACGCGGTTTCCGCCAAAGAACGGTGCAATGATACGTGGGAATTCTATCGACGCATCGGCACCGTATTCGTAGTTGTTCATTGTCGAGCCGCCATGTGTCGACCACTCGTACGAGCCGTGAATGTTGATGTCGATGAGTTCTCCCCCTCGGAAGGCATTTCTGCGGGTGACACCCATGCGCAGCTCAGGACCCATTCGTCCGATGGTCCGTACATTGAAATTACCTTCGATGTAGTGGTCCCAGGGCTTGTCGAACACACAGTTCAGCGTCAGGTCCAGCGTGTCGCACGCGGCAGTGGTATCACGGGGCGTAAACGTAAAGTCCGTCATCGAGAACAGTCCCATGGCGTTGATTTTGGCGACGGACTGCTGGTAGTTGTCGTAGCTGAACAGCTGGCGTGGGCGCAGCTTCATGTCGGCCATCAGCACACGGGTACGGATGGGCGGCTTCTTGCCCGAGAAGCGTACGGTGAAGAAACGCCCGCGGATGGAGTCCGTCGGTTGTTCCATCATGGTTTTCTTCATGTTGATGTTGACGCGTCCGATATACCACTTGTGCGTAGCTTCCACGGGGATGTCCTTGGCCATGCGCAACTGCAACTGGGCCTTGCCGTCGACTACAAAGGTGTCTGCCAGAAACGAGGCGTAGTTGGGCTGGTAATAGTAGAATCCGTTGTTGCGCAGCAGGGTGCTGATGCGCTGTCGCTCGGCATCCAGACGGCTCACCACGAAGGGGTCGCCCTTGTGGATGGTGGCTTCGTCCAGCGTGGCCCGTATCAGGGTGTCAGCGTCAGCGGGGAAGTCGAAATAGCCGATGCTGTCCAGCCGGTAGAGTCGTCCCGGATGCACGTCGTAGGCTATCTTGGCCGTCTTGGGGTTCTTCTGCTGGATGATGTCGTAGCCCACCTGTCCGTTGAAGTATCCGTTGTTGCGCAGCACGCCCTGTGCCACCTGTGCCCTCAGTTCCGGATTCACCCACGACATCAGCACGGGCTGTTTGCCCAGGTTCTTGGTCATCCATTTGGCAAACTTCGAATCCTTGTCGTGATACTTGTTCCACACCGATACGCGCCACGAGAACGGCAGCCGGTAGTAGCTGCTGCCGAAGATGGCACCGTTGGGGGCTGTGGCCAGTGCTGCCTCCACCTCTTCCTGCGTCTGGGCGAAATCCTCGTGCTTCACGCTGTCGTCGTAGGTAATGGCTTTCAGGCCTGTGAACAGCTGGTCGCCCTCAGGAATGTTCTTCGTCATCGAACACGAGACGAGGAACAGCACGCAGAACAGGTATATGCTATTTCTTTTCATCGGTCGTCTGTTTGATAGAGTCGTTAGGCGCGGTGGGCTTCTGGCGCGGACCCTGCGGCATAGCCGGCGTGGGGTCTTTCAGTCGGAAGATGTCCCAGAACGATTGCAGCGTGCGGCGCCACGTGAATCCGCCGCCATACTTCTGCGTATAGCCGTCCAGCCAGTCGTAGCTGTTGTTTTGGTAGAACAGCGTGACAAACTTGTTGGCCGTCTGGTCCAGGCGGTACTCCAGCGACACGTTGTCGAAGAACGAGTTGTTCCTTTGTTGCAGTTCGGCGCCTGTCGACACCTTGCCGCCTACCGTAATTTTCAGGCGGTTGTTCATGAATCGCTTGGCAAACTTGAACGAATAGTCGGTGTGCATGTTGCCTGCCGCATCCGTCGTCTTGTCCATACCCATCGACAGGTCCAGCGTGCGCAGTGCATTACCCGTAATATTGTTGATCTCGCTGCTTAGGAACGCGTTCAGGGCGTTGTTCATCGAGAATGCGCCCGTATTGCCGTCAGCCAGATACATGCCCGTGGTGAGCAGCGTCACTGCCAGCTTGCCGCGCTGTTCGGTACCCATGGCCTGCAGCTCGCTGTGCAGTTCCATGTCCTCGGGGGCGTCGAGTGTGAACTCCAGTCCCATGTCGTTCAGCGTGCGTGTAATCTTCACGCCGCAGTCGAAGTCCACGCTGCGTCCTACACCGCTGGACCCTGCTACCGTCGCCTTCGTGCGCTCGGTGGCGGTGATGTTCAGCGTGGGGTTCATCGGGTCGCCCGTAAATTCAATGTACGAGCCGTCCTGGATGTTAAACGTCTTCAGCGGAATGACGGGCAGCGAGTACTTCATCTCGCCGTTCGACAGCGTATAGCGGCCACGCAGCTGCAGGTTGTCGGCAGGGGTATACTGCATGCGCAGCGTGCCGCCTCCCGTCAGGTCGATGTAGTTCGAGTGGTCGGTATTCAGATAGGCCATCACGTGGGCACCCTTCGACACGTCGATGGTCATGTCCATCTGGAAACCGTTCAGTGCCGGACGCTCGACGACAATCTGCGTGGTGTCGCTGAAGTCGGTGAATTTCACCAGTTCGTTCAGCTGGTTGTCAGTCGTCAGCGGCGTGTCGCGCAGCACGTAGCTCATATCCGTCGAACCCAGCACGTCCAGACGTCCGCGCATCGACAGGTTGTCCATCGGACCGCTCATGCGGGCAAACATGTTGACGAAGGCCTTACCGTAGGCGATGCTCTTCGGATTCTCCTCGGCACCGATAATCTGGAAGTCGCGGGCCTGCATGCGCAGGTTCACCATCATCTTGTCCAGGGTGCTGAAGTCCACGTAGCCCTGAATGTTCAGCGGGTTGTTGTTGTAGGCGTAGACGGTGAAGTTCTCCAGCAACAGCTTCGAGTCCTGGATGCGCACGGGGTCGTTGTCGAACCGCAGCTTCACACCGTAGGGGATGCTCTCCAGATACGACTCCTCCAGATAGACTTCTCCGTCCACCTGGGGTTTCTTGTTGGTTCCCTTGATGGTCAGCTCGCCCTCGCCATAGCCCTGGAATCCGAACAGCTGGTCGGGAATGAAACCGTTGGCCAGCGACAGCGGCAGGTGGTCCATCACGAAGCGGGCGTCGATGCGTCCGTTCTCCTTATTATAATAGGTACCCGTCAGCAGACCTATCTCCACGTCGTCCTTCATCAGGCGCGCCTCGACGGCATGGGCGTCGTCCTCCTTCTGCAGGTACACCAGCTCGGTGCTGACGTTGCCGATGGGGCTATGCTCGTAGGTCATGTCCTTCACCGACATGTCACTGACTATCGAGAAGTGCCCGCCGGCATCCTGAATGACGTGGTAGTCGCCATTCAGCGTTCCCGTCATCTGCGGCAGGTAGTAGGGCAGCACCGAGCTCACCTCGCCCAGATTCAGCTTGTTCAGCGATATGGTGATGTCCTGCAGGGCTGTGGGGTCGCTGTCTTCCGAGTATATCTTCACACCCGTGCCGTCGTCGGCTATCAGGTCTATCTTCGTCCTCACGCGGTTGTTGCGTCCCAGCAGCACGTAGTTGTCCTTGTTCAGGTTGAATTCCTTGTATCCGATGGTAGGCCGTTCGGGCACCAGGTGCAGGCTGATGCCGCTGTCCACCATTTCCGCCTTCGCACCCAGACGGATGCCCAGCCGGTTGTTGGCGTCATAGTAGCGCAGTCCCATCGTCGCGCCGCGTTCCTGGAACAGTCCGTCGAACAGCGCGTTGAACACAAACTGCGGGTTCTTTTTGTTGTTTCTGACCTGTCCTTGGAACGACAGGTGTTCCTTCCGTTGTGTCAGACTGAAGTTGATGGTGTCCAGCCGCATGTCGCTCATCGTCAGCGCATGCACGTAGCCCTTGCCGTTGATGCCCTCTTCAGGCGAAGTCTGCATGTTGAACAGCAGCGTCTTGAAGTCGATGCCCTGACTGGTGTTCAACAGTGTGATGATAGGGTTGTCGCGCTGGCTCTCGACGTGCATCTTCATCTTGGGCAGCAGTCGTCTGATGGCCGTCTGGTCGATGATGCGGTTGTTGAATTGCTCAGCGACGGAATCGCTGAGAACGCTGATGCGTTTCATCAGCCGTTCGTAGTCGCCGCTGGCATCCAGCTTCACGATGAAGTCGCCGCTCTGTGCCCTGAGATAGGTGGTGTCGGGGCGTGCCTTCACCAGCAGTCCGATGTCGCCCGGACGGAAGATGTGGCTCGAGTCGCTGATGGTCAGGTCGTTGAATAGTCCGCTCACCATGTGGTTCAGCTTCATGTCGCTGTTCAGGTCGACGTGTCCGCAGAATCCGATGGTCAGCGGGTCCTCCGTCAGCCCCATGTTGTAGAAGTCCATCTCGCGGATGTCGGCTGTCAGCGTACCGTCTATCTGCTGTTTCTTCATCAGCGCGTCGATGGTCAACACGCCCTTCATCAGCTCGTTGTCGCTGCTGATGTCGGCATAGGCCCGTCCGTCCTTCACGTCAGCATGTGCCGTCAGGTTGTCCAGGTTCCAGTGGCCGTACCCCAGGTGGTGTATCTTTGCGTCAGCGTGCAGCGTGGTGCGTGGCGAGAAGAGGTCCGTGCCCTGTCCCTTGGCGCTGATGTCGGCAGTGACGGTGTATAGCGAGTCGTGGGGCATGAAGTGGTGCAGGTTCAGCTTGTTCACCTGGGCCGTCACGTCGTAACGCATCGCGTCGGCATTCAGCGAGCCCTTGGCTTTCACCGTACCGCCGCCCTCGCTCAGTGTCACGTCGCCGCTATAGTCGCTGCCGTTGGCTTTCACCCGTCCTGCTGCCCGCATGCCGCTGGGTATGCGGTAGTTGCGCTGCACGTCGCGGGGCATTCCTGCCATCACGAAGTTCAAGTTCTGCGTCTGGGCGTCGAAGGTCACGTCGGCCCGCAGGCGCTTCAGGTCGTTCAGGTTCGCCACGAATCCGTCAGCCTTGGCGGCAAAGGCCGTAGGCAACTCCACGTCCAGCCCCGAGAATTCCATGTATTCCATATTGCCGTTGACGATGCCCTTCGCCTTCAGCGGGTACATCGGCCAGCGTTCCTGCATGCCTTTGGGCAGTGCCGTCAGGAAGGGCATCAGGTCCTGCCTGCCCAGCTGGGCATCCATCTTCAGGCGCATTTTGCCGGGATTGATCGAGTCTGTCAGCGACAGGGGCATGTCCAGCTCCACCATCAGGTCGCTGTCGGGTGTCTTCAGCTGGAATCGCGGCACGCTGATGCTGTCGTTCACCATCGTGATGGGTCCTGCGTGCAGGGCCAGCTGTGGCATGTCGATGTCGTTATATCGCAGCGCGCCGTCCGTCCAGCTCACGCTGCCCACGCTGTATTTCGGCGTTCCCAGGTCGGCCGTCAGTTCCGTCACCTTCAGCTCACCCATGTGGGCGTCGACATTCGTCGAGTCGCCTGCCAGGTGCAGTGCCAGGTGGCTTTGCACAATGCTCACGCTGTCGGCTCGTATCACCCACAGCGTCTTCGTCGTTGTCGTGTCTTCCGGCACCGAGTCGCGCAGCTGCACATCCAGCCGTGCGCGCTCCAGCCGTGCACCGTTCACCTCCACCTCCTGCTTGTCCAGGTCGATGCCCTTGCTCGTCAGGAAGAGCCGTGCGAAGTCGCCCTTTACGCAGGCGGCATCCACGAATCCGTTGGTGTTCAGCTTGGTGTTCGTGATCTCCAGTTCGTTGATAATCACTTTTTTCTCCAGCAGGGGCCACAGCTGCACGTCCACCGTCATGTGCTCCATGTCGGCAATGGTGTCGCCCTCGTGTATCATTTTGAAGTCGTCAACGGCCAGGTCCAGGGGGAATGCCAGGTTCACGTGGCCCACGCTGATCTGCATGCCGGTCTTCTCGGAGGCTATCTCGGCCACCTTGTCCACCGCCCAGTTCTGCACGGGGGGCAGATACAGCAGCACCGTCAGCACCACAAACAGCACCAACGGCGTCAGCAATATGCCCAATATCCACCAGAACGTCTTCTTCATCTTTGAACTATTAACTTCGACCCCCCTCCGTCTCCCCCAAGGGGGAGTGACCTGAAGCCTCCCCTTGGGGAGGTTTGGTGGGGGTCTCTGCTTTTTGCCATAGCTTGTCCTCCGGCAACGGAGCCTCCACGCAGATGGGCTCTTTCGACACCGGGTGCACGAATTCCACCCTGCGGGCCAGCAGCGATATGCTGCCGTCGGGGTTCGAACGCCGCGCACCGTATTTCAAGTCGCCCTTGATGGGGTGACCTATCGCCGACAGCTGACAGCGAATCTGGTGGTGGCGACCCGTCATCAGGTTCACCTCCAACAGCTCGTAGCGGTCCGTATGGCCTATCACGCGGTATTTCAGCATCGCCTTCTTCGATCCCGGCACCTCCCGGTCGTAGGCGTAGCTCTTGTTCTGCTTCTCGTTGCGCGTCAGCCAGTGCTCCACCACCTGCCACTCGCCAGTACTATTTTCGGGGATACAATCGGATACCTTTCTCCCTCCCTTTGGGAGGGTTGGGGTAGGCTCTTCCACCAGCGCCCAATACGTCTTATGCACCTCGCCCTTGCGGAACATCTCGTTCAGTCGCGTCAGCGCCTTCGACGTACGCGCGAACACCACCAACCCGCTGACAGGGCGGTCCAGCCGGTGCACCACACCCAGGAACACAGCACCCGGTTTCTGGTACTTTTCCTTGATGTACGCCTTCACCGTTTCCGACAGCGGCTCGTCGCCCGTCTTGTCGCCCTGCACAATCTCGCCGCTCCGTTTAGCGACGATAATCACGTGGTTGTCCTCGTAGATAATCTCCATACAATCTGCAAAGATACACATTACAAAGGAAAAAGCCAAATTTATTTTTGTTTTTTACCCATTTTTCATTACCTTTGCAGCCATAAAACCAACGAACCAATCAAGAATGATATGAAATTTGCATGCTTCATCTGCCTGTTATTTGTCGTTTCTTGTGGTCATCAGCCGCAAGCAGTCCAAAAAGAAACCTTTGCCGAGAACGCAGAGCGGCATCTGCCCATGGTCATAGATGTTTTCTATCCCCAGGCTCCCAATTCCAAGCCCGAAATCACTGACGCGAAAACATTATATACCGACGATTCACTCCACATCGCATCCTTCGTCATGAAGTATCAGAATGCTCTGGGAGTCCACGCAACCGATACTTTTCAGTACGTTTTTGGCCTCCACCGAGACGCCTCCTATTATTACCTGCTCAGTCCCAAGCGACCGCTTTATAGCGAACTGATGGAACTGTATAACGAAACCAAAAGCCAGCCGCGCCACCAGCATGCCGACAGCCTGCAGCACGCCTGGATGCTGCATGGCATCGCTTCCGCCTACTGTTATGCCAACAACGGCGGAAAACTCAAAGAGTAACCCACACAAGAACTTAACCCCTATAAACCCAAAGAATCCGAGCAGTTGCCCGGATTCTTTCATTTCTCACTTCTCATTTCTCATTCCTCATTTCCGTTCTTAGAACGGACCGTAGCCCATGCAACTCGTCGTTCCCAGTGCGGTCAGAGCCGCCGTCAGCGCCGCTATCGCTATGCGAATCACGACTTCCCAAAAATTCTTCTTCATACGCCTAAATAATGTTGATTGTTGAATTTTGAATGTTGAATGGTCGCCTGCGGCGATGAACAAT